>Ga0116187_1000062_pt1 | contig 115800 bp, 111 predicted proteins | sample AD_JPNNA6_MetaG_FD_89755 | JGI IMG/M metagenome (GOLD analysis project Ga0116187, IMG submission 89755) | Active sludge microbial communities of municipal wastewater-treating anaerobic digesters from Japan - AD_JPNNA6_MetaG | ecosystem: Engineered > Bioreactor > Anaerobic > Digestate | place... | reverse complement strand
TATTTCATTTGCTTTCTTGGTATTTTGAATAATTTCCGGATGGGTCTTACAGAAAACTTTGCTCTAAGTCGCCGTTATTACTGGATATCCGCCGATTTTAGAGAATTATCCCTGAAACTACTGAAATAATGTTTATCGGATGCCGATCTTTTTTGTGGAAAATTTGTCGAAGTTTTTTGATGCGTGTCATGGCAAAGTGTTTTCCACGGGTAAAATGCCCCGGGTATCGAACGCACTTCACACCAAGGCGCTCTTGTTTGCTGCCGGCGGATTCAGCGTGGCCTTGCCATAATATAACGCTTGACAGCCGGCCTGGGCTCATTTAGGACAATAGAGAAATCAGCTTCGTTTCAAAAGAAGCCGATAGTTAGAGGATGGATCGATGCCGCCGAAAATCAATATCGATACGCTGACGGAAGCCGAATTGATTGATTTACATAACCGCATTGTCCAGAGGTTGCGTTTTCTTCAGGAAGCACGTGCACACCGGCAGATGATGGAATTTTCCGTAGGCGATCAGGTTTCCTTTCAACCGCCGGGCCATGAGCCGTTGATCGGCGTGATTATTCGTTACAATAAAAAGACGGTCAGCGTCCTTACCGAACAAGGCCGGCGCTGGAATGTTTCGCCGTCGTTGCTGCGGCTGGTTAAAAACGCGCAAAAAAGCGACGCCTCCAATGTCTTTAATTTCATCAAACCTTAAATTCCGGTTTCCCCGAAACAGGATTTTCTTGCGCTTGTCAGGAGGCTGTGTCGCAATCGTAAAGAAACCGTCAACATCGTCATGCCGGTGAAAACCGGCATCCAGAACATGCTGATAATACTGGATTCCCCCGTGTCAAGCACGGGGCAGGCTCAAAGTCGCGCTTCGCTTGCACTAAATGACAAAAAAGTAATTGTGACACAGCCTCCAGGGGGGACATCTCATAAATGTCTTGACGTTACCAAGATTTTCTTGACACCCGGAAGGGCTCATTTTATACTCCGCGCACCAAATGGAGGTTCTTAAAATTAAGCGAATAAGAACGCTTAGTTATGAGTATCAGAGTGAAAAAACAAGCACCCGCATCAACTTTGGGTGCTTTAAATAAAATCATTACGGAAAGGAAACAGGAGGCGTTTTATGTATCGGATTGATCTGCTCAACAAGATTTCGGAAAAGGGCCTGAGCCTTTTTACACCGGATTATGAGTACCGCGAAGGCATCAACGATGCCGATGCGATTCTCGTCAGAAGCAAGGAAATGAAAGAGATGGCTCTTCCCGCCAGCGTGAAGGCCATTGCCCGCGCCGGTGCCGGCGTAAATAATATCCCTATCGATAAATGCTCTGAAAAAGGCATTGTTGTTTTCAACACGCCCGGTGCCAACGCCAACGGAGTGAAGGAGCTGGTCATTCTGGGGATGTTGCTGGCCGCACGCAATGTGGTTGGGGGTATCTCCTGGGCCAAAGGATTGGTGGGCGAAGGGGCCAAAGTGCCCGATCTCATCGAAAAGGGTAAGTCCAAGTTCGCCGGCACCGAAATCCAGGACAAAACTCTGGGTGTGGTGGGGCTGGGTGCCATAGGTACGATGGTGGCCAATGCTGCCGAATCGCTGGGCATGCAGGTGATGGGTTACGATCCGTTCTTGTCCATTGAGGCAGCCTGGAGACTTTCACGTACGATTAAAAAGGCGCCGAGCCTGGACAGGCTTTTGGCGGAATCCGATTATATCTCGCTGCATCTTCCCCAAAACAGTGATACGAAAGGGTTTGTCAATGCGGCCAAATTCAGCCTTATGAAAAAAGGTGCCGTTTTGCTAAACTTTGCCCGGGGTGGTCTGGTGGACACGGCTGCTTTGCAAAAAGCGATCGCCGACGGGATTGTCGGCTGCTACGTCACAGATTTCCCTGATGAAGAAGTTATCAAAACAGACAAGGTCATCCCCATTCCTCATCTGGGCGCTTCCACGGAAGAATCAGAGGAGAACTGTGCCGTGATGGCGGCGCTGCAGCTGATGGATTATCTGGAGAACGGTAATATCAAAAATTCGGTCAATTTCCCGGAATGTGTGCTGGACCGCACCGGTAAAAAGAGAATAACCCTGTCCAACCAGAATACGCCGGGGATGATTGAAAAGATTACGAAACTGCTGGCGGAAAACAACCTCAATATTGCCGACATGATCAACAAAAGCCGCGGCAATCTGGCCTACAACATCATCGATGTAGAAGGCAGCGCCGGCAATGATCTGGTGGGAAAAATTCAGGCCATTGAAGGTGTGATCAGGGCGAGGGTTATTTAACCGCCTCAATAAGTAAATATCTTGTATTTTCTTCAAAAAAAGCGACAGGTGTCCGGTTTTAACAACGGACACCTTTTTTTGGGGTGCTCCCGGCATGGCGCACAGACTTAGAGGAGGCGGGGCCAACCCCCGCCTCCTACCCGATTGCTGTTCTTTTTGTTAATGTCAGGCATTTATGAAGGTGACGTATATTATGGTGCTCTCTTCATAAAGCTTCCGTGAATTGTTGCCTGTGCACGGGGCGTTATTCCGTGGGTGATTTTTAATGGCCTGGTAATAAACGATTGGTTTATTGTGCCGTATGGCTCGGTCCAATACCGGAAGCTTTGCCCGGAAGATGTTTTTTGGTCGCGATTTTGATCAGGGGAAAGATTAAGCCGAGATTCAGTTGCGGGCAAAGCGCAGATATTGATTTTGGGATATTATTTTGTTAAGGGAAACGGGTTTGGAAATAAACGGCCGGGATTAAACCTAAGTTACACTGAAATCTCAAGATAAGGGTATGTGTGCTATATCGATGCGTAAAATATCGATGTTACGTCAAGGCGGCACCGTTTTTTTCTTCGGGTGATTATTCGGCAGGTATAAAGACCATCATAAATAGGGATTTTCGTGAATAAAGTAAAGAGATTCAAAAACAGCCGGGCAGGGAGGAGATCTGAAAGGACGGATAAGGTTAAAAGTCCTGCGGAAAAGCGGCGGCTGCTTATTGTGAAAAAAGCGACCCGCCTTTTTATTAAAAAAGGTTACGCTCAGACAACAATGCGTGATATCGCCGGGGCGACGAATATCAACCTGGGCAATTTGTACAACTACATCGCCAGCAAAGAAGACATCCTTTGTCTTTCATTCGAAAATTATCATGATCCGGCCATGGAGTGGTTTGAAAGCGAAGGCATTATGAGTCTTGATGATCCGAGGCAGCAGCTTGAGAAATCAGTGCGCCGGTTGCTGGAGACGATCCATGATGTAATGAGCGAAGTTTTGATGATGTATCGCGAGACAAGAGAGCTGCCCCCCAAATTCATGAAAATCGTCCTGGGCAAGGAAAGTGAGCTGATTGGGATTTTTGAAAAAATCATCGCTGGTGGAGTGGCCAAAAAAGTATTTAATGTGAGGGATCCTTTTTTTGCCGCCAACATGCTGGTTTTCCAGCTTTCACTTTTCCCCCTGCGAAGCTGGAATCTGAAAAAATACACCCGCGAAGAATATCTTGATCTTGCACAGGAGACGATTCTCAAGGCGATCGTTACGCCAGGCAGGTGAGTACGACAAGAGTCTGAAAATTGAAGGGCAACAAATGATTTGGATGATGAGCTCGCCTGTTGTTGTCTTGTTCTTATACCCTTCACGATGAAAGGATGTCTGTCATGCAGAGAGCAAAAAATCTCGATTTCCTGTTTTATCCGAAGTCCATCGCCATTGCCGGTGTATCGGACAAAGCCAACAAATTCAATTTCGGTCTGAGGTTTCTGGAAGCTTTAACCCGGTTCGGCTTTCCCGGCCAATTATATTCCGTTAACCCGGCAGGCGGTGAGATTAACGGATCGGTAATATACAAAAGCGTAAAAGACATCCCCGGTCCGGTGGATTTTATTATCTCGGCAATTCCCGCCCCCTATACACCGCAACTGGTGGAGGATGCCGCCGCCAAAGGAGTGCGCGCCATTCATTTTTTTACTTCCGGTTTCGGTGAAATTGAAAACGCGGAAGGTAAGCGGCTACAGAAAGATATTATCGCCCGTGCGGGAAAGGGCGGTATCCGTGTGATTGGTCCCAACTGTCTGGGGTTATACTGTCCGGCAGGCGGCCTGTCCTTCAACGGTGATTATGACAAAACCGCAGGTAGCGTGGCGATGATTTCACAAAGCGGAGGAAATGCCGCGCACTTGATCCACGACGGTACCAGCAGGGGGTTGTATTTCAGTAAGGTCATCAGTATGGGGAACGGAGCAGACCTCAACGAAGTGGATTATCTGGAGTATCTGGCAGGCGATGACGAAACCAAAGTTATCACCGCCTATATTGAGGGCACGCGGGACGGGGCGCGTTTTTTCCAGGCGCTCAGGCGCGCCTCTGCGGCTAAACCGGTCATTATTTTAAAAGTGGGGACCTCTGGGCCGGGAGCAGACGCGGCTGTGTCTCATACGACGGCGCTGGCCGGCAAAGACCACATATGGGAGGGGGTGCTGTCTCAGGCAAAAGCAATCCGGGCCGGCAGTATCGAAGAGATGGTTGATATTGCACTTGCTTTTCAGTATATGCAGGCACCGGCAGGAAAAAGAATTGTGATTGTCGGAATCGGCGGCGGGGCCAGCGTGCTGCTGGCGGATGCTTTCAGCCATCAGGGACTTGAATTGCCGAAGCTAAGCGATGATCTGCGTGGTTATCTGATGAAGATTTTCTCTTCAGAGGCCGGTCGGATTTTCAAAAACCCCATAGATCTTAATCATTTTGAAACACCCGAAAAGTTTTTCAGCATCCTCGGCAAGCTGGATCTGTCTGACGAGACGGACATGCTGGCCATTCATGTGGCCTTTGACCATTTCGGTCTGGTTTCCAACCAGGAGAAGGAATTTCTGGTGGATACGTTTATTGATCTCATCTGTCAGGGGAAAAAATATCTGACAAAACCAATGGCCGTCATTTTACATAGCTTCAGTTCGGCGGGGATGAATGCCCTTGCACGTCGTGCCGCCATAAAACTTGCAGAAGCAGGCATTGCGGTCTTTCCCTCTGTATCGCGTGCTGCACTGGCCATAAGCAAATTTGCCCGCCACCATGTAAAATGAAGGGGTGCCCTTTTACGTATAATCGCCCCAGGCTTCGCTCTGAAAGGTGCATCGGTTGTCGGGGCGGTCATTGTTTACCAATCTTTTGAGAGGCTGCATCCCGCCATCCGGCCGGACGGCAGTTATTTTGCCTGATTGTTCCTCTGATGAAGGTGCGACTGAGCCATGGTTATGTGTTTTACGTATCAGTTTTTCTCACCCGCCGTGCCACAGCCCCGGCGATTTCCATTGACAGCTTCATTATTTTGTCAATATGGTCACAGAATGAGCGTGTCGATTTTGTCTCAGGAGGTCGGAGATGCCTGTAAAAGAATGTGCGATTTGCGGTTATTCCAGCGGCATTGAATTTAAAGACGATATATGCCCCTCCTGCGGGCAGACATTCTGGAAATGCCGTGAATGCGGTTTCATATTGAAAGCGCAGACAATCCCGGAACAATGCCCTTCCTGTTTCCGCAAATGCGAATTCAAAAATGTCACCTGTTACACGCCTGAATGCGGCGGACCGGGAAACATTGACCGTACACTGTAAGAAGGGTTTTCTGAAGGGCTCCAGGGCTTTGGACTCAGGTGTTTAGTTTGTCTTACTGCAGGGAGAGCATCGTCTCCCTGCAGGAAATCTGAGCAGAAAGCTTGGCCGGGCAAAGCATCTGTGTGCAATAAGTGATCGGGGCGGTGCAATCAAAGCTCCCAGACGGCGCGCGCACTTTCTTCCGTCGCCTCGATGATTCTGCGCGGGCTTTGCGCGTCACCGACCAATGCATACTCTATCGAGAGTTTTTCCAAAACAGGCTGTAGATCGTTGACCGGTTTCATTCCGGCGGCGATGACCACCTGATCCACCGGCATGATTGTGGAAAGCTCCCCGTCCATACCGCATTCCACGCATCCATCTCCGATGGTTTTCACTTCCACACCGAAGATCAGCCGGCAGCCTTTATCGCGCAGGCGCTTGTGCAGCATATATCCATGTGACGTAATTTTCAGGACGGGCGATCGTTTCAGCATGTCTACTATGGTTACCCTGGCTCCCTTGTCGCTTAGAAAGTCCGCCACTTCCATCCCGATGAGCGCTCCACCGACGATGACCACATTTTTTCCCGGTGCCACTCTCCCGTCCAGGATCTGCCAGGCGTCACATACAAACGGTTTGTCAAGGCCGGTGATCGGCGGCACCAGTTTTTCTCCACCCGTAGCCACGATGACATAATCCGGTTTTCCTTTCAGCAGAAGCTCTTCAGTGACCTCGGTATCTTTCCTGATTTCAATCCCGGATTTTTCCACCTGGCCGATTTCCCAATCAATCCAGCGGCCGTAGATTTCCTTGTGCGGCGGCACCTGCGCATAGCGAATTTGGCCGCCCATGATTTTTTTCTTTTCAAACAAAGTGACCCGGTGTCCCAGCCGGTGGGCCTCGGAAGCAGCCGCGAGGCCGGCGGGGCCTGAGCCCACAACCCAGACACTACGCGGTTTTTTGGCGACTGCCGGATAGATCGTCTCCTGGCCTGTCTCGGGATTGATCGAGCAGCGGATATTGCCCTCACCTAAAATTTCTCTTTCAATGCAACCCTGATTGCAGGCGATGCACTGGCGGATATCCTCCGTACGCCCCTCTTGTGCCTTGATGAGGAAGTCAGGGTCCGCCAGAAATTGCCGGCCGAAAGCGATCAGGTCCGCGTCACCGCGGGCGATGGCCGCGTCAGCCTCCGCCGGGTCCGTATATCTGCCGACACCGATGACAGGCACATTCGTCACTTCCTTGATTTTACGGGCTAGCCTGATGTTGAAGCCGGCCTCATATTCAGGTGGGGCCTGGGTGATAGCTCCGGGGCTGCCGTGTGTGCCGAAAGAAGCATGAACTATATCAATGCCTGCCTGAACCATGTCCGGGATGACGGTTTGAATATCTTCCACCAGATAGCCGCCCTTGATGACTTCCTCCGCAGAAAGGCGAATCGAGACGGGATAATCCGCGCCTACCTGGCGGCGAACTTCGCAAATGACCTCCAGCGCGAAGCGGGCTCTTTCTTTAAGGGTTGCCCCTCCGTAGGTGTCGGAGCGCTGATTGGTGAGAGCGGACAGAAATTGTGTGATGAGGTAGCCGTGGGCGCCGTGAATCTCCACCGCATCAAAGCCCGCCTCACGCGCCCGGCGTGCTGCCGCACCGTAAGCGGCGATAACCTCTTGTATATCGTCGGGCGTCATCTCGCGCGGCTGACCTTTAAAAACAATGCTCGGGATCGCCGAAGGCGCCATTGCCCTTCCTTTGCTCAGCATATAAAAGCTTTCGCGACCCGTGTGATGGATTTGCATGGCAATCCGCGAGCCAGCCTGGTGGGCGACGTCCACCATTTTTTTGAGCCCCGGGATGAACCTGTCATCATAGGCGCCCAGCTGGCTCGGGCCGACCACTCCATCCGGATGAACACCGGTTATCTCCGTGATGATAAGACCGGGACGCCCCTGGGCACGTCGCGCCAGGTAGGCCAGATTTTCATCACTGACCGTGCCGTCTTTGGCGCCGAGGTTTGTTCCCATCGGGGGCATGACGACTCTGTTGGCCAGTTCCATCGATTTAATTTTGATGGGCGATAAAATGTTCTTTAGTCTGCTCATGGCATTCTCCTGATATGTATTATTTTTTTGTATCTGTAGTCATGTTGAATGCGTGTGCGCCTCAAGCGGGACTTCTTCCGAACCGGACATATGGTTGCCCGGCAGGGCGCTCAAAAAGAATATCCGGGTGTCTGTTGCCCGGTTTAAAACTGGCAAGTGCAAGCATTGAATTTTCCGCCCCTGCGGAGATTGTTTCAGTCTGCTGACCCGTTTTCTTAGCCGGCAGGTGCCTTGATTGAAGGAAACTTCATAATAGTGGCCATGTACCACCCGCGCTATGAAGCCTGAGATAATTGTCTAACCGAATCAAATTATGCTGTCAAGGAATTTTGAAAATATTCTTTTAAATCTAATTTATAAACGTGTATGATGTTGAAGTATATGACAATCTGAGGGGGAGAAGAGGCCAGATAATAATACAAACGTATGTATTAAATCATCCGGCGGTTATGTTATTCGGACAAGCCGTCGGGGAAACATGTGGATCTACTGAGCCGTCTTTCTCTCCTTTTTTGTGTATTATTTTGAGCGTGTTTTCCCTGGTGACGCCATTTGTTTTGACTTCGGATTAAAATTTTGTTGTATTAAGTAAAATAAATTTCATATATCCGGAGGCAAAATGGACAAGGAAACGAGAAGGGCGATCCTTGCTCAATTCAAAGAAGAGCCTTTTGGTAAAAAGCTGGGTATTCATCTCCTGGAAGTTGGTGAGGGGTTTGCCCGGGTGGAGATGTGCTTCACGAAAGAGATGGAAAACATGTTTGGCATGGCGCACGGGGGGGCGATTTTCTCCCTCATGGACGCGGCTTTTGAAGTGGCCTCCAATTCCCATGGTACCATGGCAGTCGCTCTTAGCATGAACATTAATTACCTGGCGTCGCCGGCGGGCGGAGCCAGACTCTCTGCGGAAGCAAAAGAGATCAACAAAACAAAAAAAACCGCCGCCTATGAAATACGTGCCACCGATGATCAGGGGAAACTCCTGGCAACGTGCCAGTCACTGGTTTACAGGTTGGATAAGCCTCTGCCTTTTTTGAAAAAGAACAATGGCGGGTAGTGGCGGAAATATTGCACTATATGGCGTAGGGGATGCCGGGTGAACTCCGATGGTGAATTTTCAGGGGGCGGACAGGCTTTAAGATGAACCTGACGGCAGCGGTTGTTTTTGGGGCGCAGGGGAACGGGGCAATCACAAAAGCCTTCAGCCGGGCGTGCTTTTTTATATAGACCGCACCGTGGTGTGGGGAAAATTTTATTTAATGGACGGAGATAATCATGCTGGACTTTACTTTTCACAATCCCACGAAAATTATTTTCGGCAAGGACAAAATCGGCCGGGTAACCGATGAGCTTCCCGCCGGTTCGAAAGTGATGATTACCTATGGGGAGAACAGCGCCAGGAAATATGGAATTCTCGGGCGGGTGAAGGAGGCTTGTGCCGGATGCCACATCACCGAGTTCGGGGGGATCGCGCCGAATCCGGAATATGAGATGTTGCTCGAAGGTATTGAACTGGCTCGTAAAGAAAAGATTGATTATCTCCTGGCGGTAGGCGGCGGATCGGTTATTGACGGCACCAAATTTATTGCGGCGGCGGCTCAATCAACGGAGAAAGCGTCTGAGCTGTTGGATAAATCAGGTGCAGGGATAAGCCGGGCGCTGCCGGTCGGCTGCGTGGTGACGCTTCCCGCCAGCGGGACTGAAGCAAACAATCGTGCTGTCATTTCCCGCAAAGCTCATCTGCAAAAGACGATTATTGTAAATGATTGTCTGTTTCCTCGTTTTGCCGTTCTCGATCCGTCACTAACGTTGACACTTCCGCCGCGCCAGGTCGGCAACGGCGTGGTGGATACTTTTGTCCATGTTCTGGAGCAATACCTGACTTATCCGGTTAACGGCAAGGTGCAAGACAGATTGGCCGAAGGGCTTCTTTTGCTGCTGATTGAAGAAGGTCCGCGCGCGTTTGCCGAGCCGGACGATTATGATGTTCGCGCCAATTTGATGTGGGCGGCCACGCTGGGACTAAACGGTCTTATCGGAGCGGGTGTGCCGCAGGACTGGGCGGCACACCGTTTCGGGTACGGGCTGACAATGCTCTACGGGCTGGACCACGCCCAAACGCTGGCTGTATTAGTGCCGGCCATGCTTTATGTACGTATTGCGACCAAACGCGAAAAATTGCTTCAGTATGCCCGGCGCGTCTGGGACCTCGACTATAAAAGCGAAACGATGCAGATAGGAACGGCCATAGAGAAGACGCGGCAGTTTTTTGAAGCTATGCACGTTCCAACGAGGTTCAGTGATTATAATCTGGCGGGTTTTGACATAGAGCAGATTCTCAGTTTGAGCCAGCGCCACAGCATGGTCAATCTTGGTGAGAGAAGCGATGTCACCCTCGAAATGATGCGTAAAATTCTCAATCTCAGCCTATAGACGCTTCGCCAAATATTTGGCGCAAATCATCAGGAGGGCCTGAGAGAATAAAATTTTTAACAAAAGTGAGTTGACATAAATCACTTAACTGATTATAAAGAATGTGTTGAATACGAGCGCTTGTTGTCTTTTGCCCATATATTAAAGAGTGGGTTTAATGGGTTTTCCAAAAAACAGACGTAAATAAAAAAAATCTAAGGAGAGAAGCATGAGAAAAATGATTTGGATTGTAGCGGTCCTGATGATTGCGGCTTATGCCGTACCAGGATTTGCGCAGGTTAAGGCAGGGTCGTTCAATATTACGCCAAACGCTGGTATTTACGTGTTTGAAGGTAATGAAGACATGAAAAACGCGCCAACGTTGGGTGTGCGCGCCGGCTACTTTTTCACCAAGTATTTCGGGGCTGAAATTTACGGACAGTGGATCCCCACTCAAGTTGGCGAGAATGTCTATGAAAACGGCTTTTTAATTGATAAGAACGAGTCCCTCAATGTCGTCAACTACGGAGTGGAAGCGGTTGTTAATCTGCTTCCTGATGGTTTTGGTGGCACCGGTCTTGTACCTTTTATGGCCGCCGGTGTTGCCGGGATGCATTATTCCCGCCACTATGAGGATACAACTGAAAATAAGGAAAATAAAATCGCCGCCACCTACGGCGCCGGGCTGAAATACTTCCTGTCGGACAACTGGGCGCTGCGCACCGATGTGCGCCATGTCATCCCGTTCGCTGATGTGCATAACAATCTTCTGGCCACGGTTGGCCTGACCTTCGCTTTCGGCGGGGCCAAAAAGGAAGAGCCTGTTGCCGAGCCCGCACCTGCGCCGGCTCCCGCACCCGCACCGGTGGCAGCTCCGGCCCCCAAACCGGCTCCGGCTCCGGCTCCCGCACCGGCGCCCGCACCCGCACCGGAAATTCTGGAAAAAGGCAGAACCACACTTAAGGTACTGTTCGACTTTGACAAAGATGTGATCAAACAGAACTCTGTTGCTGATATCGACAATCTGGTTGCCGTGATGAAGCAGTATCCGGAACTCACGGTTACCATTGAAGGACACACCGACAGCATGGGCAACAAAAACTATAACCAGCAACTTTCCGAGCGCCGCGCCAAAGCCGTCATGAACTATATGATTCAAAAGGGCGGTATTGACGCCAGCCGTCTTGAAGCGATCGGTTACGGTATGGAAAGGCCTGTTGCTGATAATGCCACGTCTGCCGGCAGGGCTCAGAACCGCCGCGTGGAAGCGGCGACCGCCGAGTACATCATTAAGAAAAAATAACACACCAGCCGCTATGACGGCTCAGTAATGAAAAGAAAAGCCCCCACGGTAATGCCGTGGGGGCTTTTTTGTATGGACGGCTGGTTTCCGCCTGTTGCCGGATGACTATCCGCTCAGGACAACTTGCAGGATGTTCATTGAAGCGCCTTATTAAGGGATGACCTGTTTGCGTAAAATTGCGCCGGCGGGCGCTGCGACGGGGGAAGGCAGGTAAATATGGTTGCCCGTGTGGGCCTGGCTGACCGGGTTTTTATTTTCATCCAGGATGAGGTTTGTGTCGATCAATAATGTGTCATCGCGAAGCAACAGCTCCACTTTGTCTTGTGTTCTCATATGGTTGCGCACTTCAACTGACAACAGCTTTCGTGTTTCGTCAAAACCGAGCACAATGCCCGCCGGCTTATGAGTCTGAATCGTTTTAATATCAGGGCTGGTTTCGTTTATTTTTTTTTCTGAGAAGGCAAAACCCGTTGTATAGCCGCGATGCGAGATAGTCTCGAGCTCTTTCAGCCAGGGCGCGGCACACCAGTGTTTTTCCTGTTGCACCAGTGCATCGAGTGCCTGGCGATAGGCGCGGGTGGCAACGGCTACATAATAGGAGGATTTCATCCGTCCCTCGATCTTGATAGCAGACACGCCTGTGGCCAGCACGTCCGGCAGGTGTTCCATCAGACAAAGATCTTTTGAACTCAGAAGATAGGAAAAACGCTCATCTTCTTCCAGGATAAGCGGATCGCCGGGCCTTGAAGATTCGTGAAGAACGTATTCCCATCTGCAGGGTTGGGTGCAGTCTCCGGCATTGGCGCTCCGGCGGTTACGCAACGCGGAAAGGTAGCAGCGACCGGAGTAGGCCATGCACATCGCTCCGTGGACGAATATCTCCAGTTCGATCCCGCCGGTACAGGCGGCAATTTCGGAGATTTCCTTAAGAGTCAGCTCACGTGCCAGAATAATCCGTTTGATGCCCCAATCACGCCAGAAACGTACTGACTCGCTGTTGGTGGTGTTGGCCTGTGTACTCAGATGAAGCGGCATCTCCGGAATGAGTTCACGCGCGAGACGGACAAGACCCGGGTCGCTGACAATTAAAGCGTCCACGCCTGTCTGTGCCATGAGCGGCAGTATCTTCCTTGCTTCGGCGAGGTCTGCATCGCGGGCAAAAATGTTGAATGCGGCATAAAGCCTCGCCCCTTTGGCATGGGCCTCGGCAGCGCCTGTTGCCAGCTCATCGATGGACATTTCAGCCGTCGCGGCGCGCAGGCTCAGTCCCGGCACGCCTGTATAAAGGGCGTCAGCCCCGTAAAGAAGCGCCGTGCGCAGTTTTTCCAGATTTCCCGCAGGGCTGAGAAGTTCCGGCCGTTTCATGGCAGACCCGATCAGAGGCAGTACCGGCGCACCTGCTCCATCACTTTGAGCGATTTGACTTCTTTGCCCAAAACGTGAGAAATAAAACCGCAAGTGATACCCCGGCATTCCTGGGCCAGGCGCTCCGGCAGGCATACCATTTTTATTTTTTCCAGAGCCATGTCTTTGCCCAGAAGCAGTGTCAGCACACTGCCGGCGGAGACGGTCTGATCATATCTTTCCGGCCGGGCGCAGTCGGTACAAAAAATGCCTCCTTCCCTGGCCAGGAAATAGTAGGAAACACCGTTTGCGACAGGTGTTTTGCAACGCACACAGGCGGTTAAAGAAGGCTCAAATCCTGCGATCTTCAAAAGGCGCATTTCAAAAAAGCGCACGGCCGCATCTGATACATTTTCGTGTGACAGCCAGGTCAGAAAATCATTGAGCAGTGCAAACAGCCTATCACCGGATTTGCCTTCCTGGCTGAAATGATCGGCCAGGTCGATGAAATAAGAGGCAGTCAGTGTTTTTTCCAGATCCTGACGGATGAGCGTGTAGTGATCGATGATGTCGCACGATTCAATAAAAGCAAGACTGTTGTTGTTTTTTCTCGAAAAGATCAGATCGGTCAGGGAAAACGGCTCAAAGACGTTGGCGAAGCGCTTCCTGCTTCTTTTGGCGCCCTTGGCGATTCCCCTGAGCTTGCCGAATTCGCGGGTGTAAAAGGTGACAATCAGATCCGACTCACCGTAGCTCAGGCTTTTCAGAAGAAAGCCTGTGGCTTTATGACTTTCCCGTGCGCTCATGGCCGGGCCACGCGTCCGTCGTATTTTACGACGCCTTGCACAAAGGTCATAACGGCGCGACCTTTCATCCTGCGGCCGTGAAAAGGCGAGTTCTTTCCCAGCGAACGAAACGAGTTCACATCTACCGTCCACTCAAGCGTCGGGTCGATGATGGTGATGTCCGCCGTTTGGCCTTCCGCCAGCGTCCCGGCGGGAATGTTGAGAATACGCGCCGGCTCCAGGCTCATTTTAGCAATCAGGCCGGCCAGTGTGAGTGTACCGTCATGAACCAGTTCAAGACTAAGCCCCAGCGATGTTTCCAGGCCGCTGATGCCGCAGGCCGCGTATTCAAACTCGACTTCCTTGTCCGTGCGGGCATGCGGGGCATGGTCGCAGGCGATGGCCGCGATTGTCCCGTCGGCGAGTCCCTCCTTGACGGCTTTTACGTCGTCCGGTGTGCGCAGCGGCGGGTTGACTTTGTAGTTCGTGTTGTATCCGGCGACCGCCTGATCAGTGAGGGTGAAGTGGTGCGGCGCCGCCTCGGCGGTGACCTGAACGCCCCTTTTCTGAGCGTCGCGGATGAGCCGCACCGAACCGGCGGTGCTGACATGAGCGATATGAATCCGCGTGCAGGTATATTCGGCAATCAGAATGTCACGCCCCACCATCACTTCTTCGGAGATGGAGGGAATTCCGGGCAGCCCAAGTTGAGTGCTCCAGTAGCCTTCGTTCATCAGGCCTCCGGTGGAAAGGTCTTTGTCCTCACAGTGCTGGATGACGGGGAGATCAAGTGAGTAGGCGTATTCCATCGCCCGTCGCATCAGCGCCGCGTCCATGACCGGCTTGCCGTCATCTGAGAGCGCAACCGCTCCTGCTTCACGGAGATCCCAGTATTCAGCGATACGTTTGCCGTCGGAGCCGGTGGTGAGCGCGCCGATGGGGTAAACATGGGCCAGATCCGCCTCCCTGGCTTTGCGCAGGATAAATTCGGTGACGGACCGGTTGTCGTTGACCGGCTCTGTATTGGGCATGCAGGCAATGGAGGTGAAGCCTCCGGCTACCGCGGCAGCCGCACCGCTGGCGATGGTTTCCTTGTATTCCAGTCCCGGTTCGCGCAGATGCACGTGCATATCGACGAGCCCCGGCGCGGCGATGAGTCCGGCCAGGTTAATGATTTGCGTGCCGGGAGGTGGCTGAAGGGAAGGGCCGCGCTGAATGATTTTCCCATCAGCAATAAGCAGGTCCAGCATGTCGTCTGTGTTTTGCGCAGGGTCGATCACCCGCGCGCCTTTTAATAGGAGTATCATTGGCCCCCTCCGGTGAGCAGATATAAAAGTGCCATGCGGACCGCCACCCCGTTATTTACCTGGTTGAGGATGACCGAGCAGGACGGGTCGTCGGCAATATCCGGTGAAATTTCGACGCCGCGGTTGATGGGGCCGGGGTGCATGACGATTACGTCTTTTTTGGCCAGCCCCAGGTTCAGGCGGTTCAGGCAGTAATGGCGGGCGTATTCGCGAAGTGACGGAAAGATATTTTGCCTTTCACGCTCGAGCTGAATGCGCAGCATCATCACCACGTCCGCGTCGGTGACGGCTTCCTCGAGTTTTGTATAGGCCCTCACTCCCAGCTTATCTACCTCGCGCGGCAGCATCGTGGGAGGGCCGGCGACAACGACCTCGGCACCCATTTTGGAAAGACCGTAGATGTTGGAGCGGGCGACGCGGCTGTGGGCGATGTCGCCGATAATCGCCACTTTCAGTCCGGCGATTTTTCCTTTTTTCTCTCTGATTGTCAGCATATCCAGAAGTGCCTGAGAAGGGTGTTCATGCGCTCCGTCTCCCGCGTTGATGATCGATTGCCTGACCAGTCCCGCCAGCAGGTGCGGGGCGCCCGCCGCGCTGTGGCGGATGACGATGATATCGGGGTTCATGGCTTCGAGGTTGCGTGCCGTGTCGATAAGTGTTTCTCCTTTGACCACAGAGCTGGTGGAGGCGGAAATGTTTATCGTATCGGCGCTGAGCCTTTTTCCGGCCAGTTCAAAGGAGGTGCGTGTGCGTGTGCTGGCTTCGTAGAAAAGATTGATCACGCTTTTGCCGCGTAAAGTCGGCACTTTCTTGATTTCGCGTGTCGAGATTTCCAGGAAGGATTCGGCCGTGTCCAGGATGAGAGTGATTTCTTCGGTGGTCATCTCCTGAATGCCGAGGATATCTTTTTTGGCCAGTTTGATCATAAATGTTTATCCTGCCGATGTCGTAAGTTACTTTTCTTCCACGATCACAACTTCATCCGTGCCGTTTTTTTCGTAGAGGTTGACACTGACCTCTTCCCACAGAGACGAGGGTAGATTTTTTCCCACAAAATCCGCACGGATAGGGAGTTCGCGGTGTCCCCGGTCGATCAGAACGGCAAGCTGGATCATTTTTGGTCTGCCGAAATCGATGAGCGCGTCCATCGCGGCGCGGATAGTTCTGCCGGTAAAGAGCACGTCATCCACCAGCACCACTTTTTTGTCGGCCAGATCGAAGGGAATGTCCGTTTTCCCGGGAGGTGAAGTTTTACCTGCTTTGGCGATGTCGTCACGATAAAGGGTAATGTCCAGCATGCCCAGAGGGATTTCCCGGCCTTCGATGGCGGAGATTTTTTTTTGCAACCTCTGAGCAAGGTAGACGCCGCCCGTACGGATGCCGACGATAACCAGCTCGTCCATGCCCTTGTTTTTTTCCAGAATTTCATAGGCTATTCTGGTCAGGCAGCGCTCAATGCCGTCACTGTCCATCACTATTTTGAGGGTCTTTTTTGCTTTCATAATTTCCTTTTGCCGGCGTTTGGTTTAATCCGTTTTGCCCACTGTGTGCAGAAAAATCAGCGCGTGCACGGCGGGCAGGCACAAAAAAAGCCTTCCCCCGCCCGGAGAAAGGCCCAATCAGCGTTTTGCTCAAGTTTTTTCATGTCTTTTTCCTTTTTCAATCTCGCCGGATCAAATTAAAAGGTTATGTAACGGACTCCTTATATCTTAGTGGTGGTTCTGTCAAGATAAAACGATCGGTCCGCGTTCATCGGATAATGGTTCCCAGTCTCGTCCAGCGGACTTTCTCCAGCAGGTTTTTGGCATTTTCGCTGTTCCACGACCAGTAGATGATCAGGGCCTTCCCTTCCAGGTCCTTTTGCTCGACAAAGCCCCAGTAGCGGCTGTCATAGCTTGCATCGCGGTTGTCTCCCATAACAAACAAGGCTCTCTCAGGCACAACGACCGGTCCGTAGTTATCTCGTGGCTGCACCACGGCGGGATAGAAGTTGGGATCGGAATGAACTGCGTGGTCATCCGGATAAAGACGATCATTGATGAACAGCTGCTTGTTTTTGATCTCGATTTTATCGCCCTCCACACCGATTACCCGTTTGATGTAATCTTTGCTGCGGTCCATGGGATATTGAAAAACAACAATGTCGCCTCTTTTAGGTTGCCCCACAGGGATGATGGTTCTGCGCAGTACTGGTATTTTCACTCCATAGAGGAATTTACACACCAACAGATGATCACCTACCAGCAGTGTCGGCACCATGGACTGGGAGGGGATTTTGTATGCCTGAACGACAAAGGCGCGGATGACCACGGCGATCAGAATCGCGATGATGATCACCTCGATATATTCCTGAACTCTGGGTTTTGTCTTGTCCCCGGTGGTGGTTTTGGGGCTTGAGTTTTCTTTAGTATTTTGCCGTTCGTTTTCTTTCATACCGAATGCCGCTTTCTAGGAGTAGATGTTGTTTAGCGCCACAAAAATCATAATGACGCTAAAGGCGCCTTTGACCGTTTTCCTGGCGGTCATCGTCCAAAAAATCAGCGCCGAGGCCTGATAGGGTGATTTTAATTTAAGCTGCCTGCGTACTTCCGCGATGAAAAGTCCAGCCAAACCACCGAGGTAAAAACCCAGCCAGATGCCTGCCCCCCACAGAAAGGGAGTCAGAGCGAACATACCGATGATGGATCCGGCAAGCAAGAACCAACCTGCCCGGGAAGGGGCGTATGCTTTATGTGCACTTGGTTTCCCCAGTGCGTAATCCAGGGCCTCGGCGACGGCGGCAATAATCACGAGCGTAAGCAACACCCGCCCGCCTACCTGGCCAAAACCGGTTAACGCTGCGTAAACCAGCACGTCCAGGAAAATGACCACCGTTCCGGGCAGTCCGAAAAGGCTCAGGTAGATTCCCGCAAACAAAACGAGTATGAAGACGACAAATCCTGCCCCAGCCAGGGATGACAAACTATTTTTTCCCCTTTCCTCTGGAAAGCTTTGAGCTTTCGAAAAAGAGCACAATCGGGCTGGCGATAAAAATAGATGAGTAGGTTCCCACGATAACTCCGACCAGAAGAGCGAACGAGAAGTCGTGAATCACAGGTCCGCCCAAAAAGAACAAAGCCACCAGAACCAGGACAACCGTCAAGGACGTGAGAATGGTTCGGCTCAGTGTTTCATTGATGCTCGAATTAATCACATCGGCCAGCTTTTTGCGTAGATCCTTTCTGCGGTTTTCGCGGATTCGGTCGAACACGACGATGGTGTCATTTATCGAATAACCGATGATGGTGAGCAGTGCCGCGACGACGGCCAGTGTGAATTCCTTGTTCAGAAGCGACAGGGCGCCGATGGTGACAATAGTGTCGTGAATCAGGGCGATGACGCCTCCCAGTCCGTAGCGGAACTCAAAGCGGAACGCAATGTAAATGAGCATACCCAGACACGACAGAATAATCGCCAGAACGGCTTTATTGCGCAGATCCGCTCCCACCTTCGGCCCCACAAACTCGATTTTACGGATTTCGAAATTGCCCTCGCCGAACTGTTTGACCATGGCCTCATCAACGATGGTTTGAAACTCCTTGTCGGCCGGATGGTTGGTGCGTACAATCACCTCGTCTTTTCCTATTTCCTGAATGATTGCATCCGATATGTTTATATCCATAAATGTTTTACGGATATCGTCAGCGCCAGCGGTCTGGGAAAACTTTATCTGAATGATGGTTCCCCCGGCAAATTCGATTCCCAGATTCAGCCCTTTGTGCATGACGACGGACAAAATGCTGATGATGATGAGCGCAATTGATATGCCGGTAGTGATTTTTATTTTTCCTACAAAATCGAAATTTGTTCCCGGTTTGATAATTTCCATTGTCTTCTCCTGTATATGAGAGCCTCTGCGGTGCTAGATGCTGATTTTTTTCGCGCCCCTGTTCCAGATAAAGTAGTCAAAGATCGCCCGTGTGACAAAAATGGCGGTGAACATGCTGACCACGATGCCGATACTCAGCGTCAGGGCGAATCCCTTGATCGGGCCGGTGCCGAAGGCGAACAAAAACAAAGCCGCGATCAGCGTGGTGATATTGGCATCCAAAATAGTGATGAAGGCCTTGCCGTAGCCTGCGTCGATGGCGGCGCTGGGAGTTTTACCGATTCTCAATTCCTCACGGACGCGTTCAAAAATCAATACGTTGGCGTCCACTGCCATGCCGATGACGAGAACGATGCCGGCAATGCCCGGCAGTGTGAGCGTAGCCTTGAAGGCGGCGAGAATCCCCAGCAGGACGATGATGTTGAGAATCAAGACAGAATCAGCCACCAGTCCCGACAGACGGTAGTAAAACGCCATGAAGATGACCACCAGCGCAAATCCGATAAGGGCGGCGATAATCCCCTGACGGATCGAGTCCGAGCCCAGCGAGGGGCCGACGGTTGTTTCTTCGAGAATATTTACCGGGGCGGGAAGAGCGCCGGCGCGTAAAACAATGGCCAGGTCGCGCGCCTCGTCCATCGTGAAGTTTCCGGTAATCTGCGCCTGTCCGCCGGAGATGCGTTCCTGAATAACCGGGGCGGAGTGGACAACCCCGTCGAGGACAATAGCCAGGCGTTTGCGGACGTTATCATTGGTGATACGGTCAAAATCCGCCGCTCCCTGCGAGTTGAATTTTATGGAGACATACGGCTCACCGAATCGGTCGGAGATCTGGACTTTGGCCGTTTCCAGCGAAGCACCGGTGAGCAGAGTCTTATTTTTCAGCAGATAGGGCACCTGTCCCCGTGCGGAGCGCCGATCCTCGCGGGCGCCGTAGGCGATGACCGAGCCATCCGGGACATTGCCCCGGAGCGCCTCGTCCAGAGAATGCTCTTCATCGACGAGTTTGAATTCCAGAAGAGCGGTTTTGCCGATCAGGTTTTTGGCGCGTTCCGGGTCTTTGATGCCGGGAAGCTGGACCATGATGCGATCGTTGCCTTCGGGGATGATCTCCGGTTCGGTGACACCGAACTGATCAATGCGGTTACGGATGGTTTCCACACTGTGCTCGATGGTCAGCTTTTTGAGATCGACCGCCCGTTTTTCATTGTAAACCAGTGTAACCAACTGGCCGCCCTCGCGTGTGACGGCAGAGGCAATATCCAGATCCGGATAGTGATCCTTCAGGATTTTTTCCAGCTCTGTTTTTCCGCCGGACTCGGTCAGCTCCAGGGTGATGGAAGCACCTTCCGCTTTCGCGAGTCTGCGGAAACGCACTTTGTTATCCATGAGGGTTTCCTTCAGATCATTGGCTGTCCTTTCCATCATTGTTTCGAGCGCTCTTTCCGCGTCCACCTCCAGAATCATGTGCATGCCGCCCTGCAGGTCCAGCCCCAGACGGATTTTATCTTTAGGCAGAAATTTGCTTGCCGATGCGGGAATCTCCGGAACCAGTGTCGGCACCAGAAAATAAAGAGAAACGAGCGTCACTGCGGCAGTGATGGCCCACCTTAATCTCAATGATTTGAACATGGGATGCCCCTTTCTGATTTATGGCTTTGTTGCGGGCGCGGGTGCTCCGGCTTTTTGCAGGATCCCCGCAATTGCGGTGCGCGCCACTTTAATGCGCACCTTGTCGGCGATTTCCAGTGTGACGACCGCATCGGCCAGGCCGGTCACCTTCCCGTGAATACCGCCGCTGGTCATGACCATGTCGCCGTAGGCCAGATTTTCCAGCATGGACTTTAGTTCTTTTTGTTTTTTCTGCTGCGGGCGGATCATCAGAAAATAGAAAATGGCGAAGATCGCCACCATCATGATGATGAAGCTGTAATCACCGAATCCTCCGCCCCCCTGCGGCCCCGCTGCGCCCGGACCGGCGCCCATTGCATATGCTTTAGCTATCAATTTAATACCCTCCTTGAAAACTGCTCTTTAGCAGATTTTTTTATAAAATCACTTTTTATTTGTAAAATCTTTTTTAAATGCCGCGAAGCGGCTCTCCCTGATCGCCGCCCGGATCTGCTCCATCAGGCGCATATAATGCCGGATGTTGTGGATTGTATTCAACACCATGGCCAGAATCTCGCCGGCCATGTACAGATGCCTCAAATAGGCCCTGGAGTAGTTTCTACAGGTGTAACAATCGCATGTTTCATCAATCGGATGATTGTCTTCCCGCCAGCGGGCGTTTTTTATAACAATCTTTTCTTTGTTTGTAAACAATAATCCGTGGCGCGCCGAGCGGGTAGGCATGACACAGTCAAACATGTCTATACCGCAGGCAACCGCGTGTACGATGTCCTCCGGCGTACCCACGCCCATCAAATAACGGGGTTTTTCGGCCGGGAGCAGGGGCGTGATCTCTTCGTTCAGATCGTACATGGTTTTTATGGGTTCTCCGACACTCAGGCCCCCCAGGGCATGGCCGTCAAACCCGATGGGCACGATCTGCTCAACAGCCTGCCGGCGCAGTGCTGGATAAGTCCCGCCCTGAATGATGCCGAAAAGAGCCTGTTTTGGGCTGGTTTTTGCCTGGATCGACGTTCTTGCCCACGACACGGTCAGCCCCAGCGATTTTTCGACCTGGGCCGGGGTGGCCGGGTAGGGAGGGCAATCATCGAGACACATCATGATATCCGCGCCCAGAGCCTCTTGAATTTCCAGTGCTTTTTGCGGTGTCAAGAAATGCCTCGAGCCGTCGATGTGTGATTGGAACATCACCCCATCGGGATGGATTTTGCGCAATTTTGCCAGGCTGAAGACCTGAAAACCGCCGCTATCGGTAAGAATCGGGCCGGGCCAGTTCATGAAAGAATGCAGGCCGCCGAGCTTTTGGATTGTTTCATGGCCCGGGCGCAGGTACAGATGATAGGTATTGCCCAGAATGATTTGCGCGCCGCAGTCCCTGAGCTCGTCGGGGCGAAGCGCCTTGACCGTGCCCTGTGTGCCCACGGGCATGAAAACAGGTGTTTCCACGCTTCCGTGCAGCGTCTCCAGAAGCCCGGTACGGGCGGAGGTTGTATCATCTTTATGCAGCACCTGAAAAGAGAAAGACATGGCAGCCGCCTTATAAAATCAGCATACAGTCGCCGTAGCTGTAAAATAAATAACCCTCTTTGACCGCCCCCGCATAGGCCTGCCGGACAAGATCAGTCCCCGCAAATGCCGAAACAAGCAAAAACAAAGACGAGCGGGGCAGGTGAAAGTTGGTGACCATAGCATCGACTCTTTTAAACTCATAGCCGGGGTATATGAATAACTTTGTCCGGCCCGATTGTGGCCGCACCAGCCCCTGATCGTCTGTTGCACTTTCCAGCGCCCGTGTTGCGGTGGTGCCCACCGCGATGACCCGCCGCGCCCGGTTAATTTTCCCGGCCGCCTCTGTTCCGATCTCATAGAGTTCCTCCTCCATGACATGATCTTCCACTTTCTCGGTCAGTATCGGTATAAAGGTGCCGATACCTACATGGAGCGTGACAAAAACTGTTTCCACGCCTGAGTCGTTCAGGGCATTCAACGTGTCGCGGGAGAAATGCAGCCCCGCGGTGGGGGCGGCAATCGAGCCGTCCGTTTTTGCGTAGACGGTCTGATAGCGCTCGCGGTCGGCGGCCTGATCCGGGTCGGCGGTTTTTCGGCGTTTGATATAGGGGGGAAGGGGGGCGCGCCCGAAACGCTCTAGGTAGGCTTGGAAGCCTCCGTCAGCACTGAAACTCATCAGCCATTTTTTGTCCGACAGGCGGCTCAACACTTTGGCGCGGCAGCCGTGCCCGAGATCGATTTCCTCATTTTCGGCGATTCTTTTTGCCGGGCGGGCCATCACCTCCCATACCTGGGCATCTGGATTTTCCCGGCGCCTGTTCAAAAGAAGGGCTTCGATGATCGCACCCGTGGATTTCTTCCCGTAAATTTTGGCGGGAATGACGCGCGAATCGTTGAGTACCAGCACATCTCCTTTTTGCAGAAAACCGGGAAGGTCATGAAACCGGCTATGACGGATGCTATTTTCCCCGCGGTTCACGACCATCATGCGTGAGATGTCGCGGCGGGGGCGCGGATGTTGTGCGATGAGCTCCTCAGGGAGAAAATATGAAAAATCATTCAGTTCCATACTCAACCGGTTAAATGTGGAAATCTGGTGCTTTTAATCAAAACAGAATCAAGCTGTCAATTCATTTGATCAGCGCCGGCCGAAATACAAAAGAATCAGGCCGGTGATAATGGCGCATATGCCCATAATTCTGAGTGTGGATTCGGGCATAATGGTGATTTTGATCAGATATGTTTTGAGCTTTTCGGGAAAAACCAGATAAGGCAGACCTTCAATTATGAAGACCATGCCCAGAACACAAAGAAAATAATCCATCAGCTCTACATCCCCTTTTTTTTGGCCTCTGCCCACAAAGCGTCCATTTCCGCAAGCGATGATTGTTCCGGCGTGCGGCCGTTGGCTTTGAGCTCTTTTGTAATATAGGAAAAGCGGCGCAGAAATTTTTCTATGGCACTGGTCAGGGCTGTTTCTGCATCCACACCAGCGAAGCGGCTGAAGTTCACCAGCGTGAACAAAAGGTCGCCTGTTTCCTCGGCGATTTTGTCAGCATCAGCATCTTTTTGAGCCCGGTCAAGCTCATCGAACTCCTCCCGGAGCTTAAGCAGGACGCTTTGGGTTTCCGTCCAGTCAAATCCCAGTGCTGAGGCGGTGGCTGTAATTTCCTGCGCTCTTCTCAGGGCCGGCAAGGCGCGCGGAATACGGGCAAAAGGATTCTCATCCTGCGGCCGGCCGCCCCGTTCCTCTTTTTTAATTTCCTGCCAGAGTTTTTTTACGTCACTGGCCGAGCCGACCTGCGCATCGCCAAATACATGCGGGTGCCGGCGGATCATTTTTTCTTTTATTCCCCTGAGCACGTCGGTATGCGTAAACTGTCCTGATTCGGAAGAGATTTCGGCGATAAACAGTATCTGAAAAAGCAGGTCTCCCAGCTCTTCGCACACATGGCGGCTGTCCGTGCCACCCAGCGCATCGGAAACCTCATAGGCTTCATTAAGAAGATATCGGCCGATGTCCCGGGCGGTTTGTCTCCGATCCCAGGGGCAGCCGTCGGGAGAGCGCAGTTTTTGAATCAGCGCGATGAGCTCGCCTAGTTCTTTTTGAGCTTCATTCATGTTTTCCATAAAAAAATACCCTGCGGTTTTTTACAAACGTTTGGGTGATTAGCACAATAAAGGTGGGGCCGCAATGGCGGAGATGATCCGCAGACAGCATAGCGTGGTTTTGTGCGGCGAAACCATGTTGACAGCCAATGGAGACTCACTTATAGTCCGCCCATTGTGAGCTACGCCCATCTGCATAAAGGAATCATTTTCCTGCTTATTTCTGAGTTTTGCTTTACCGTCTCGACGGTGTTTTCCAAGATGCTCACCAACACTTCGGCTATTTCCGCCATCGAAGTCACGTTTGCCCGCTTTTTTCTGGGGCTTGTCGTTTTTTCAGCGCTCGTTTATAAAAATTCTATTTCTCTCATTCCCAACAAACTGTCTCTTCTAATCTGGCGCGGCATTCTTAACACCGTTTCCGTCATCCTGTTTTTCATGGCCTCGCAGTACACGACCATAACCAATACGCACATGCTCAACATGACTTATCCGTTTTTCATTTTTCTTTTTTCGCCCCTGTTTTTCCGCTCCGAGAAGGTGTCGCCTTTTTTATATCTGATCCTGATTTTTGCACTGGTTGGCATCTGGTTGGTGATCAACCCTGATTTCCAGTCGGTGAATAAGGGGGATATGTTCGGTCTTGCCTCCGGGATTGTTGCGGCTTTTGCCGTAATTACACTCAACATGGCGCGCAAAAACGATTCCACACCAGTCATTCTTTTCTATCTGATGTCCATCGGGACGGTGGTGAACGGGCTGGCCATGCTGCCGGTTTTCGTCATGCCCGCAGGGAGTCAGTGGCTTCTGATTACGGCATCGGCGCTCTCCGGTGTGGGCGGCCAGATCTGTATTACATATGGCTACAGATATATCACGGCGCGTGCCGGCGGACTGGTTTCCACCTCGCGTGTGCTGTATGCGGTGATGCTGGGGATGCTGATTTTCGGCGAGTCTCTGACCTGGCGCGTGGGCGCCGGCGGTACATTGATACTTCTATCGATTGTGGCCGTAACCTGGCTGCAAAAGCCGGAGCCGGGACCACCGCAGGGCTGAAGCGGCCGGCCTTTAAAAAACCACAGTTAGTTATCAGCCCAGCTCCAGCATGAACTTGTTGAGTTCCCTGATCTCGTCGCGGAGCGCAGCGGCTTTTTCAAACTCCAGCTCTTTGGCCGCGCTTTTCATCTCGGCGGTCAGCTTCCTGATAAGCGCCGACAGGTCCTCTTCTTTTTCCGGTTTCGGCCTGTCTTTGAAATCAACCGGTACGGTGACATAGTCCGCCTCGTAGATGGAGCCCAGTACGTTGCTGATCGACTTTTTGATGGTTTCCGGCGTGATGTTGTGCTCGAGGTTGAATCTGGCCTGAATGGCGCGGCGGCGTCCTGTTTCATCGAGGCAGGCCTGGATTGACCGTGTTATTTTATCAGCATACATGATGACCTTTCCCGCCACGTTACGGGCGGCCCTGCCGCTGGTCTGAATAAGTGATCGCTCCGAGCGTAAAAATCCCTCTTTATCTGCATCGAGAATCGCCACCAGCGACACTTCCGGAAGGTCAAGCCCCTCGCGCAGAAGGTTGACCCCGACCAGAACGTCGAACTCACCCAGGCGCAGATCACGGATGATGGCCACCCGCTCGAGCGTGTGAATACCGGAGTGCAGGTAGCGCACACGTACGCCCAAACCGCTGTAATAGTCGGTCAAGTTCTCCGCCATACGCTTGGTTAAAGTGGTGACCAGCACCCGTTCGTCTTTTTGGGCGCGCAGGCGGATCTCTTCAAGGAGATCGTCCACCTGATGGCGGGCCGGTTTGACTTCAATTTCCGGATCCATAAGCCCTGTGGGGCGGATGATCTGTTCGACACGTACGCCCTGGGCTTTCACCATTTCATACTGAGCAGGAGTGGCGGAAATATAGATGCGCTGGTGCGGTAGGCGCTCGTACTCCTCAAAAGTAAGAGGCCGGTTGTCCAGCGCCGAGGGCAGGCGAAAGCCGTATTTGACGAGCGTTTCCTTGCGGGAGCGGTCGCCGCGGAACATGCCGGCCAGTTGAGGCAGGGTGGCATGACTCTCATCGATGATAATCAGCGTGTCGTCCGGCAGATACTCCATCAAGGTCGGCGGCGGTTCGCCCGGCTTGCGGCCGGTGAGGTGCCGTGAGTAGTTTTCAATGCCCTGGCAGTAGCCCATCTCCTCCATCATTTCCAGATCGAAGTTGGTGCGCTGCTCCAGCCTTTGTGCCTCGAGTAGCTTGTTCTGCTCTTTGTATTGAGCCAGTACATGGGCAAGCTCGGCGCGGATATCGCCGATGGCACGTTTCAGATTTATTTCGGTGGTCACATAATGGCTGCCGGGATAGATGGCGGTTTTGGAAAGCGAGTCAAGCTTTTTCCCGCGCAGCGGATCGATGATGTAGATAGAATCCACCGTGTCGCCGAAAAACTCCACCCGCAGCGCCTGCTCGTCCTCATAGGGGGGGAAAATCTCCACTACGTCGCCGCGCACGCGGAAAGTGCCGCGGTGAAAGTCGATGTCGTTTCGCTCATACTGTATTTCAATGAGGCGGCGCAAAACATCATCGCGGGGGAATTCTTTGCCTGTCTCGAGCTGGACAATCATGCCCAGGTAAGCTTCCGGCGAACCCAGACCGTAGATGCACGAGACGCTGGCCACAATGATGACATCACGCCGTGACAAAAGAGAATAGGTAGCCGCGTGCCTTAGTTTATCTATTTCCTCGTTGATGGCGGAATCTTTTTCGATGTAGGTATCGGTGGAAGGCAGATAGGCCTCCGGCTGGTAGTAGTCGTAGTAGCTGACGAAATACTCGACTGCGTTTTCAGGGAAGAGGCTTTTGAATTCTTCATAAAGCTGGGCGGCGAGCGTTTTGTTATGCGCGATGATGAGCGCAGGACGTCCCATCCGCGCAATGACATTGGCGATGGTGAAGGTTTTGCCTGAGCCGGTTACGCCCAGAAGTACCTGATGGGGTTTCCCCCGGACGAGGCCCTCGACAAGCGCATCAATCGCCTGCGGCTGATCGCCTGAGGGCTTAAAATCCGTGACCAGTGAAAATGTATCCAGAATACGGCTTCGGCTCATTTGTCCTCTTAATACTCGATCTTTAAGCACTTCTGCTGGAAAGCATCGTTTATATCAACAGGTCTTGTTTTACAACCTGGTCGGGAAAAACTATCTTCTGCCTGCTCATGGCCGTAAACAGACGGCCATCTTCTATAAAAACAGCACCGGCTCTCTCAATATCGCCTCAGCCGCCCGCAAGGCGCAGCCTGCCACCTGGGGGTGAGTATCTTTTAGTGAGGCGAGCTGGCGCAGATTATCGGCGGTGCGCAGAACCAGCGAGGCCATATCGCCCTCGGCGATGCCGGTTGTTCTTATTACCAGCTTCCAGTCGCGTCCATTGGCCCAGTGATATACAGCCGCACCGGCCGCCGTGTAAAGCCTCACATAGGGGAAGCCGGCCTTTTCGAGCCTTCTTTGCAGCGGGCGCACCGCCACCAGCAGGCGGCCAAGCAGCCTGTTGAGTTTTTGCGGCAGGTCTTTGGCCGCAACGCGTAGTTCATCTTCACGGTCATAGGCGAAAACGGCCATCGCGGCGGCCAGCAGTTTCTCGTCATCTTCCGGAAAGACATTTTCCCGTAGACACTGGGCCACCAGCAGTGGATGGTCGAGTCTGAGCCTTGCCGCCCAGCGCCCGTCGCCGGTCAGGGTGTCCTCATCGCCTACGAAGCCCTCCGCTTTAAGGAAAGAAAGATGTCTTAAAAAATCATCCCAGATTATCTCAGCCGCCGAAAGACTGCCGCGGCCTGCTCTACGGCGTTGCCAGGCGGCAAAGGAGTGCTCGAAGATGTTTTTAATGTTGGCGGGCGTCTGGGACAAAAGGAGGTTCAGCGCCATGCTGAAATCATTTTTCAACTGGCTTTCGATGCTCTCAGGGTGTGCGTGAAGCATTTTTCTAATATGTGACAGATCCATGAAAGAGCCGGGAACCGCCAGCATAAAACCGATGTTGTCACGGCCGCGCCTGCCGGCGCGGCCCGTCATCTGACGGAATTGCACGGCGCTCAAGGGCAGAAAATCGTGGCCGTTGAACTGGTCGGAGTTGAAAAGCACAATCGTCCGGGCGGGAAAGTTCACACCTGCGGCGATAGTTGTGGTGGCGAAAATCGCCTTCAGGTGTCCCCTGTTCATCATTTGTTCCACCAGCAGTTTCCAGGCCGGCAGTTGACCCCCGTGGTGCGACGCCAGCCTCGAGGCGGCAAGCGCCTTTAATTGGCGATGCCCGGCCAGTGACGGAAAACGCTCCAAGATCTCGTCAAGGTCTTCGGTAAAACCATCGTCATCTGCATTTTTGAAAAGACCGCGCCCCGAAGACAGCGCCCGGTCACACTCGGCGCGCGATTTCAAAAAGAAGATGGCCGGCAGCATATCGAAGTGCTCCAGCACTTTGAGGATGCCGGCATAATCAGGCACCCGGCGGCTGCCGTGGCGCTTTGATTTCCCCTTTTTGATGAATTCCTGAACAACCGGGGCTGTTCTTTTGCCCTCCACAAACGGGTACAGACACCCCGACGGGTGCAGAAAAACCGGATAGAGGGGGACGGGGCGTTTTTCCTCACGGATCACCCGGCAGGTTTTTTTGCGGATGGAAAAAAGCCAATCGGCTATTTCTTCGCCGTTCCCTATAGTGGCGGAAAGCAACAGCAGATTGACCCGCGGCGGCATGTAAATCATGATTTCTTCCCAGACGACGCCTCGTTCGGCATCGCCCAGAAAATGCGCCTCATCGAGAATCACCAGGTCGCAGTCGAGGTCTTCCCCCCGATGCATTGCGTCGTAGAGCTGGTTTCTTAAAATCTCGGTCGTGCCGACCAGAATCGGCGCTTCAGTGTTTTCCTTGGTGTCGCCTGTGACAATACCGACGTTTCGCGGGTCGAAATGCAGGCCGAATTCCACCCATTTGGAATTGGAAAGCGCCTTCAGCGGCGAGGCGTACCACGACCGTCCCCCCTTTGCCATGACCGAAACAATGGCTTCGCGGGCAATCCAGGTTTTGCCTGAACCGGTCGGTGCAATCACCAGACAGTCGTTTTGCCGGATAGCATCGAGTGCCTGAAGCTGAAAATCATCGGGGATAAAAGGCGCGGCTTCCGGCCGGCCTATTTTGGCCAAAACAGGCCCAAGCGATGAGGCGATTTGCGGTTTTGGGTAGTCGCGGGCCCGGGCTGGGGCTGATTTCTGTGGCGTCCGGCGGTGGCGATGCCGGGCGTACACTTGTTTGCGGATTGGTTTTTCTTTCATCACGAAGATTTCTAACACAATGTTTCCCGATGGTAAAGCACTGCCGGTGGGGAAGGAAAATGTAGTGGCGATTTATTTTCAGGACAGGAGAGTCATGGTTTTTACAAGCCCGGCCATTTGGGCTTCTTCGGGGGAAAAGTGCAGGACATGCTCCATGATGTCCACCGGTCTGGCCGCCCCATGCTGAGAGTGACGTAAAGTCATCGTTATTTTTTTTGCGGGGATGTCGATCTCCAGACATTCAACAAAAGGACGTATGTCACGGCTGATCGTTTTCCCTTTGGCCAATCTGTTGATGGTGAAAGACTCCCGGCCGAGGAAGTGTGCTATCGCCTCTGCCATGGCACCAAGACGCGACGCCTGAATGTTTTCCGGCAGATTGATTTCATAGCTGAAGCCGAAAACAGACCGGGACAGTTCCGGGACGCCGAAGGCAAGCGGCAGAATTTCGGTCACTTTTACTCCGGAGGGCAGGGCGGAATTGAGATCGCCGATGAGTACGGCCGGTTCGCCCGGCGGCTGTCTGACGGTGACGTCTGCATATTCGCACAGGCTGGCCATACCCACGGGTGTCGCCGTCGCAAAAGATATTTTCGGGTGCGGGTGAAAGCCTTCCGTGAAGGCCAGTGCCAAAGAGCTGCGGCGAAGGGCGCGGGTCAGTGCCGCGGCCAGTTCCAGATGGGATAAAAAGCGCGCAGAGCCGGTTTTAATAAATCTGATACGGTATATTGTTTCACGGATGAGCTCCTCTTCCCAGCCGGTTTTTGCAGGTGAGGGTGGTTCTTCTTTTTCGGAAAAAATGTTTTGTATTTCCTGAAAATCGCATACGCCGCAGGCGCTGCATTCGTCCTGGCGGCAATCCGGAGTTTCCTCTCCGGCGACCGCCTTGTCTTTTTCCGCCACAAGAAAAGCACGACTCAAGCCGCAGTCGATATTGTCCCAGGGCAGTGGCTCCGATATGGAGCGTTCGCTAAGATAGTCATCAATTTCGAGGCCTGTTTCTTTGATTGCCTCCTCCCACAGATCAAAACGGAAAAGTTCGCCCCAGCCGTCAAAGCGGCATCCTTTCCGGTGGGCACATAAAAGCAAATCACCGATTCTTTCATCACCACGTGAGAGCAGCCCTTCGAGCATGCTCATGCGTGCGTCATGCCATTTGACGACCAGATGCCTGTTTTGCATTTTCTTGCGCAGATAATTTTGCCTTGACTGTATTTCTTCAACGGATAGCTGGCCCGCCCATTGAAACGGAGTGTGTGGTTTGGGCACAAAGGTGGAAAGGCTCACCGTAACCTGACCACGGCGACGCGCCGCCCGGAGCACCTGTCCGGCCAGATCGGCGATGCCGTCGAGGTCTTCTTCTTCCTCGCCGGGCAGACCGATCATGAAGTAGAGCTTGATGGATTTCCAGCCGGCGGAAAAAACCTGATCGACCGAGCGCAGAAGATCTTCGGCGGTGTTGCCTTTGTTGATGGCGCGGCGCATCCTATCGGTTCCCGCTTCCGGTGCAAGCGTGAAACTTGTTTTCCGCGTGCGTTTAATCTCTTCGATGAGTACTTCGCTTAGCGACTCGACACGCAGCGAAGGCAGGGCAAGCGCCACTCTTTTTTCCTGGTGAACCTTCATCAAAGCCTGCATGAGTGGTTCAATCAGACTGTAGTCGCCGGAGCTCAGCGCCAGCAGGGATATTTCGTCATGCCCGGTCGCATCAAGCGCCTCAGCGGCCATCTTCCTGATGAGCAGAGCGTTTCTTTCCCGATAGGGACGCCAGATCATGCCGGCCTGACAGAAACGGCAGCCGCGTGTACAGCCGCGTGCTATTTCCACAACGACGCGGTCATGAATCGCCTGCATCAGAGGCACGATCGGACGTTCCGGATAAAGCCTGATGTTCAGATCGACCCCCCTGCGCTTTTTTATGATTGCCGTTTTGCCATGAAAGGCGGGAGCGTAAACACCGTCTATTTTTGCCAGCCCGGCAAGCATCTGGGTGCGGCTGAAATTTTTGTTTTTTGCTTTTCTGAGCCAGGAGATTATTTCAACAATTGCCTCTTCCCCCTCGCCGATGACAAAAGCGTCGATGAAAGCGGCCAGCGGAGCGGGATTGAACGCGCAGGGGCCGCCGGCGATAATCAGGGGATGAGCCACGGTGCGGTCTTTTCGATAAGAAGGGATGCCGCCCAGCTCGAGCATGTTTAACACATTGGTATAGGACAATTCGTACTGCAGGGAAAAGCCGATCACGTCGAAATCAGCTATCGGTCTTTCAGATTCGAGCGAGCTCAGAGGAAGGCGATGCTGACGCAACTGTTCTTCGCGGTCCGGCCATGGGGCGAAACAGCGCTCGGCGGCAGCCCAGGGACGTTCGTTTATTACGGAATAGAGAATCTGCAGGCCCAGGTGCGACATGCCCACTTCATACGTATCGGGAAAAGCCAGCAAAACTTTTACTTCCGGATTCGGCTTGACTAAGGAATTGACTTCCGTGCCCAGATAGCGGCTGGGTTTTTCGACCAGCGCCAGCTGTTTGCCCGGGGCAGGCAGGGACATACCGGGGTGAGAGTTATGCAGCATTGGTAATTCCTGATTCAATCGTCCACGTACGCATCCGGCTCCGGCCTGCGGTATTTGAAGGGGTTTTGCCTGATATCCCGAAGCAGCGACAGGGCCATTTTCCGGGCAAAGCCGGGCGAGGAAAGATAATTCAAAGAATTGTTCTTGAAGGTGGTGATAAGTTCGGCACGGATGGCTGATTCATCCTTTTCAGCGACAAAGGTGCGCTCCAGTTTGTGCTCATAAGTGAGCTCATCGCCGAAGACGCCGGTCAATTCCAGATGATCATCCTCCGAGGCAAAAAACGACGGAGCCACTTTTATCTTCATCTGAAAGGATAGTTCCACTTTCACCGTGTCCGTGGCAATACGGCGCGACAGATCATGAATGGTCAATTCAAGCCCGTTGGGCAGAGGTATGGTCTCGATTAAAAGCATGTTTTCACGTCTTTATTTATTTGCCGCGTTCTTATCTTGTTTCGCGGTTTCCGGGGATAATTTCTTGCACACGCACCGGGGAAGTGTGCATACCATTTTTGGTCTTGACCTGCAATGCCAATCCTTTTATAAGGCGGCGATGTCTGCTTTTATGGAAAGATTGATTTTATGTCAGCCGGACCCGGGCAAGTCCTGCGGTGCCTGCTGCGGCTTGTATAATTATGTGGACAGCTCGCGTGAAGCGCTGGCGGCGAGGCTGCGTGCACGCACCAGGCGCTACCGCGAGATGGTGAGTTCGTTCGATGACCTCGCCCGTTACGCTGCAGCAACCTTTGCTGAGGAGGACTTCACAAAACGTTATGAGGTGATTTACTGCTGCGAGTATCTGGGGTTTTTAGACGATAGTGAAAAAAAAGTGGGCTGTCTTTTGCACCCCATGCAAAATAACGGTATCGATATGCGAGGCGTGTCTTTTTATGGGCAGCAAGTGTGTGCCGATCATCTGTGTCCAAGTCATCATTTCATTCGCCGCAACCAGCAGCTTGTTTTGCTGAAAATTATCGATGACTGGTATCTTTACGGCTTGTGCCTGACGGATATCGATCTGGTGGTGACTTATTTCCGCCTGATTGCCGATCAGGTCGGGCAGGAATTGAAACCCCGGAACTTTGATGACCCGAAGCTGAAATCAATTGCGCTTGAGTATTTCAACTGGAAAACCTCCTGGCCTTTCCGGTCGGAGGAGGCCAATCGTCTGGGCAAGTATTATTTTGACGGTTCTCAGTACATGATCAGCCATATTGATTACGAGAAGTTCGGCCGCGACATCTCCCCGTACAACGCGATACTGCTTAGCCTCTCATCGCAGTTTGAGACGGCAGCCCAGCTGGAAATGGCTGAAAGCATGATTCGCGGCAATATTGATGCTTTTGTGCGCAGATACCTTGCCTGCTCTGATTTGACGTTGACAGACTCCGGATAAATTGAGTAGATTAGCCCAAGCGTCAAGTGAGGAAGGTATTGGCGGAAGTGTCGGAAAGTAAAATGGAAATACTGTTTGACCGGCCGGCGATTGACCGGCGTGTGCGTGAACTGGCCCTGGAGATATCGTGCGACTATGCAGGTGGTGAGCTCCTGGTGATCGGTATTCTCAAAGGGGCGTTTGTTTTCATGGCTGACCTGGTAAGAAGCTTAACCATTCCCTGCCGAATCGATTTTATGAGGGCGGCCAGCTACGGAGATGCCCAGGAAAGTTCCGGGCGCATCACCATTATCAAAGACACGGAGCTTTCCGTAAAAAACTGTGATGTACTGGTTGTTGATGATATTGTCGATACCGGTCTGACGCTTGACTATATTGCCCAAGAGCTTAAATCAAGAGGCGCCAGGTCTCTGAAAGTGTGTGCCTTCCTCGACAAGAGAAAAAGAAGAAAAGTGCCGTTTGAAGCGGACTATGTCGGCTTTACCATCGATGACGGGTTTGCTATCGGTTACGGTCTGGATTATGCCGAGAAATACCGCTTTTTACCGGAAGTATATGTGCTGACCCGCAAGGGCGGAAAAGTGGAGAAAACTGATGATCATACAATGCAGGCAGTGCCGGACGAAATTCCGCTTTGATGACTCACTTATGGAACCGGACGGCATGTGGATGCGCTGCAGCCGCTGCCGCCATGTTTTCTTTCAGGACAACCCCAATAAATTAAACAAACCAGCCGCACCGCCTTATCCCGCAGGGGAGCAGACGTCCGCGCGATTGTCATTTGAGGCGGTCCCGGACCGGCCGGCTCAGCCCCTTCCCGATGAAGATATGAAAAATTTTCTCGAGGGTGTCCTGGGGAAAGATCAGGGAAGCTCCCTGGCGCCCGAGTCCGAACCGCCGTACGGGCCGCACAAGCAGGCTGTACGGGCGGTGAAGCCGAAGAATGAACATGAGCCGGTGCCTGATCACTTGTGGGAACCGCAGCAGGAATCAGTTCAGGAACCAAACTGGGAGTTTGAACCACACAGCGGATTTGAGCCTGAGCCGGAACCGATGCCCGAACCGGTTTTTGAGCCGGTGCCGGAGTTTCAAATGTTATCGGAACAGACCGATGCCCCGGAAGACATCCGTCTTGAGGCGGCTGAAGATACGGCAGATGAATACGTCTTGCCCGAGAAAGAGGTCGAACAAACGCCTCCGCCGCGACGTCCGAAGAGAAGAGTCTGGATGGCCGCGCTTTGGGCTCTTCTGGTGATTGTTGTCGTACCGGGCATTATTTATACTTTCGTCATTCCTGAGCAGGGCAGGCGTCTGGCGGGAATGTTCGCCGAGCAGGGCAGGCGTCTGAAAATCGCTTTTTCTGATAAGCCGCAATATGCAGACAGCCAGTTTGTGATATCACAGATAAAAATTCAGGATGTGCAGCAAAGGGCCATTAACAACTATTTCTTGGGAAACATGCGTATTGTGGAAGGTGTGGCCATCAACCAGGCCGACTTTCCCGTGACCCGGGTCAGGGTGAAGGCAGAGCTGGTTGATGCCTACTCCGTGACGCTGGAAAGCCGTGTCTCGTATGCCGGAAATATACTGACGGACGAAGAACTGATGAATCTGACGGATGAAGAAATACAAACAAGGCTTTCCTATCCGGAGGGGCGTGAAAACTCGAACGAACGAGTGATACCCAACGGACAGATACCATTTATGATTGTTTTTGGCACTGTGCCGAAAAATGCCATTAAAACAACAGTAGCCATCTCCGGTGCGGAACGCCTGCTTTAGGTGTTTGGCGCCCATTTGAAGATATACGTGAAGAGATTTATGTAAATTGAGATACGAAGGAAACATCTACCGGCCTTTCAGCGAGTCCTCAAGCTATCTGCTTCAGTGCACCATCGGCTGTTCCCACAATCAATGCACATTTTGCGGGATGTACAAAGGCGACAAGTACCGTGAGCGGGATATCACCGAAATCCTGGAAGATATCCGTATGGCGCGTGATTATTACGGTGATATCAAAAAAGCCTTTCTGTGTGACGGTGATGCCATTGCCATCGAAACGGACAAACTCCTTAAGATTATCGGAAATCTTTATGCGACATTCCCGTCGTTGCGTCATGTGGGCACTTATGTCGGACCGCAAAGCACACTTTCCAAATCGCCCGACGAACTTCGGGCGCTCAGGGCCGCGGGCCTGACCAAAGCTTATCTCGGCGTGGAAACCGGCGACAATGAGCTGCTCAGAAAAGTCAAAAAAGGTGTGGGCTGTGATGAGATGCTCAAAGCAGGCCGGAATCTGGTGGAGGCAGACATAAATCTGTCTGCCATGGTGCTTTTGGGGCTGGCCGGTCCCGGTGAAGCCTCCGTGCGACATGCGCTGGCCACCGCCCGGATCATCAATGAGATGACGCCACAATACCTGGCGGCGCTCACGGTCACTCCCGTTCCGGGCACGGTTTTATTCAACCAGGTGCAAAAGGGGGATTTTAAGCTTTTGGATCCTTTTGAGACTCTGGCCGAAATGAAAAATATTTTTGAGAACATCACTATCGACCCTCTGAAATTTGTCGGCACGCATGCCTCCAATTACCTGCCGGTAACCGGCACTCTGCAAAAAGACAGGCAAAAAATGATTGCACTGGTGGACGCAGTTCTGGCCGGCCGCGAAACTGACATGCTGCGACCGGAACATCTGCGGGGACTGTAGGGGAAGGATAAAGGCTAAAGGCTAAAGGCTAAAGGATAAAGGATAAAGGATAAAGGCTAAAGGACGCTTCGACAGGCCCTCGCTTTCGGCCAACTGGTTTTCTTCCGGAAATTCAGCAGATTTTGCGCATGATCTCTTCCAGGGTTATTGTGCCCTGTCTTAAAATCACCGGTTCAGAGCCGGTTCCATCCACGACAGTTGTGGCAGGCATTCCGGCGGTTTTGCCCAGATCAACCACCGCGTCAATTGCATCGCCGAGCCCGGCGATAAGAGAGGCAGCGTCGGCACATTCGGGAGCACCCGAGCGGTTCGCACTGGTGGCTGTAAGCGGTTTTCCCGACCGTGCGGCGATTTGCCTTGCGCCATAATGTCCCGGCAGGCGGATCCCGATTTTCCCTGTTCCGGCTGTGACCAGTGGCGGAATCGCCTGTGAGGCTTCAAAAACAATAGTCAGAGGCCCCGGCCAGAAGGCCCTGATAAGCCTTTCAGCCAAAGGGCCGATGTGGCTAACCAGAGGGTACAGGTCGAGCGTCTCGCCGATGATTACCGGCAGAGGGTTGTTAAAGTCACGGCCTTTGATGTTGAAAATTCTCCTGAGGGCCTTTTCATCGGTCGCGTCGGCGCCCAGGCCGTAGATGGTTTCTGTCGGGTAGGCAATTACACCGCCACGGGCCACAATGACTGCGGCGGCGCTGAGCACATCTTCTTCGGATGTTTGATGATCTTGTTTCAGGATTTTAGTCATCATGCTCATTTTATGTGCAAAAAAAGGCGGGCCGCCTTTTTGCCTGTTTTTTAACGCTTCTGTGTGTTTGAGGTTCGCCTGTGACGCTCAGGAAAAACTAAAGGGCGCTTTGCAGCCGCGCGGGCGGCAGCCAGTTTTTTGTGTTTTTTATCCACATCGGTCGCCATCTTTTTAATAAAGGCGGCCAGTGCCGAGTGGATGTTTTTGTCTTCCAGCGCCAGGAGACGCACGGCGAAAAGAGCGGCGTTTTTCGCGCCCGCCTTGCCGATGGCCATGGTTGCCACGGGAATGCCGCCGGGCATCTGTACCGTGGCTAAAAGCGCGTCCAGACCGCCCAGCGATGTCGCGGCGATGGGTACACCGATAACCGGCAACATGGTTTGCGAGGCGATGACACCGGCAAGGTGTGCTGCCGCGCCTGCGCCGACGATGATCACTCTGATGCCCCTGCCGGCGGCATTTTTGGCGAATCTTGACGTCCGCTCGGGTGTGCGGTGCGCGGATGTGACGACCAATTCGCAGCCGATGCCGAACTCGTCCATGATTTTTACCGCTTCCTCCATGACGGATAGGTCAGAATCACTGCCCATGACCACGCTAACCAGTATTTTGTCCCTGCTATTTTCTGTTTTCATGCCTTTTCCCCTGCCGGATAAAGCGACGGACGCCTGCCGGTTATTTCTAATGGTTTGACGTCATTAGCGCACTCGCCGGTCTTTTGCAAGACGGTTTTTGCCTTGACATATCCGCGGATAGTCTTTAGAGTTTAACCATTCATCCTCAAGGAGTAAATCATGAAAAACAAACTGATCGCGGTTATTGAAACGGACAAAGGAGCTATCAGGCTCAGGCTTTTTGCCGACGAGGTTCCCGTGACAGTGGGAAATTTCGTTAACCTGGCCAGACGCGGCTTTTACAACAATTTGAAATTTCATCGCGTCATTGCCGATTTCATGATTCAGGGAGGGTGTCCGGTGGGTGACGGACGAGGGGGCCCTGGCTATCGGTTCGGCGACGAATTTGTCGCCGGGTTACGTCACGACCGGCCGGGTATTTTGTCCATGGCCAATGCCGGTCCCGAAACCAATGGCAGTCAGTTTTTTATCACACACGTGGCCACACCGTGGCTCGACGATAAACACACGGTCTTCGGCGAGGTGGCCGGAGAAATTGATCAGGGCATTGTCAATGACATTGCCCAGGGCGACAGAATTCATTCCATTACAGTCGAAGGCGATATTTCGGAATTGATGCAAAAAGTACGGACGTATGTCGATAAGTGGAATGCCGCACTGGACAAAAACTTTCCCGACCTGCCCAAGGTTCAGGATTGACCAGTCATCAAGGAGGGTGTCTTGAGAAGATTAGAGGCAACGCCGGCGAGAATGGTAGAGGGGAACGGCCAGGTAAATTTCGGCACATTCCACGTTCCATTTCACAATGCCAATATAATTGATGCCCCTCTTTACGCTGCCGGCGCTCCGCGCTTCTGGAAAAAATTCCGTCTCAAGGAATGGCAGCACTACGGTATTGTTACCCCCGGGCATTATATCGGCATGGTCATCTTTGACGCCAAATTCATGGGCATTTCTTTTTTTTACATTTATGACCGGCAGAAAAATACCCGCATTGAGTACGGCCGGCAGGTATCGGGAAAATCCATCCGTGTAGCACGTGAAGTTTATCAGGACCGGTGTTTCTTTGAAGCGGAAGGCTACCACCTGTCGTTTGACAACAATCTGAACGAGGGATTTCACCGGATAACGGTCGATATCAAACAAGACAAGGATAAGCCCAACGTCCGGGGTGAAATTATCGTCCATGAGGACTTAATCCGGTTCGAACCGTTGGTGCAGGTCTCGCCCATCACCCGCTGCCGGCCTTTTTATACCCATAAGACGGCTGTACCTGCCTCCGGCCGCCTCGTGGTTGATTCCTGCGAGATTGCTCTGAAAGAAGATGATTGTCTTGCACTGGTTGACGAGCAAAAAACTTTTTATCCGTATGTAAGTTTCTGGAAATGGGCGACGGCCGCCGGCTATACCGAAGAAGGTCGGCTGCTCGCCTTTAATCTGTGTCAGAATATGATCACCGACGACAGCGATGCCAACGAAAATTGTTTCTGGTTTGGCGGCAAAATTACATGTCTGAAAGAGGCGCGCTTCAGCTTTGATGATCCTCTTCGGCCCTGGAAGATGAGAACAGCCGACGGAAGGGCCGATTTGACATTCCGCCCTGTGGGCGAGCGCGCTGAAAGCATCAACATCGCCGGCCTGATCCGATCCGATTTCCGCCAGCCTTTCGGTTATTACAACGGCACCCTTACAGGAGAGGATGGCCGGGTCTATCAGGTCAGGGATTTCTTCGGCCTGGCCGAGCATCACGTAACAAGGTATTAATATTCTGTGTGGCTGTTGTTTAAATCAGCCGGCCAGGCTGGTGAGATATTTGTCGATATAAGACTTCCTGTGGGCGGCTTTGTATTGCTGAATATAGCGGGGATGTTCCAAAACGATCAGGCGTCCGAAAAAATTGTGTTCCAGGTTTAGCCTGTTAAGGAAGGCGGCGTTTTTCTTTCCCAGCACAAAAACCTCGTCAGTATAAAGCCCCAGAGCAATGTGCTTTTTGAGCGAGTCGATCATGAAATCCCTCACGCTTTCCAAAAGAAGTTTATCGTCATAATAATTGACGTTGAGCCATCGGTTGTTTTTCCCTTTGCGGACGATCGCCAGAGGGAAAGGGGAGTTGATATAGAACTTCTTGTAGAAAACTTCCGCGCCACCGAATGCATCTATCACATCATAGATGAACACTGAGGAAACCTCGTGCGTCTGGGCCTGTTGCATGATGATGCCCAGGACCGATGACAGTCGCTTGGTGTCGGTAAACGGCACTCCGGTTACACCTGCGCCGTGACGGCTCGGGTTTATACCGATAATGAATTTTCTTTTGTGAGTGTCGTTGTAGTATTTACGGTAGAACTTCTCCATGGCGACCGTTGCTTCTGAATTGTCGGCAAACGGATTGATCAGCGCAAAACCAGCGGGCAGTATTCCGGAAAATTCCAGTTTCCGGTTAAAGTCGATTACTTTGTCGGCAAATGTCTGCTTTGTAGCCATTGGTCGGAGATGAGTCCTGCCGAAAATAGAGTATTTCGTTTCTTTGCACACAGCATCATCTCGTGTCAAGCCGCGAATTTGCCGGTTTACACATGGAGGAAATAAATTTGTTGCGTTGTACGATGTTTATTTAGTAGAAACATCTGTTAAAGAAAATCAGCTCAGGCAGGCCGGCGTGTGAATATCCTTCTGGACAGATTTAAAGAAATACTTCTTGCGGTGCTTCCGGTGTCGGTCATCGTGCTCATTCTCGGTTTCACCGTTCTTTCCATTGATATCACACAAGTCGCGAGGTTTTCACTGGGAGCCTTGTTTATCGTTCTGGGCCTGTCGATTTTTCTTTTCGGTGTAGATATCGGCATCACCCCCATCGGCAATCTGCTGGGAGCCTACCTGATTAAAACAAACAAACTGGCAATGGTGATCGGGGGAGGAATATTGTTGGGGTTTGTCGTCGCGATTGCCGAGCCTGATTTGCACATCCTGGCCGGACAGGTACATACCGTCACCGCCGGGCTGTTACCGAAATCCACACTGGTGATCGTTGTCTCCGTGGGGATCGGTCTTTTGCTGGCGTTCGGCTTTACCAGAATCGCCTACGGCATCCCCATCCACGTAGCACTGACAATTATCTACGGTCTCGTTCTCCTGATGGGATTATTTTTGTCACCCGAGATGCTGGCCATATCCTTTGACGCGGCCGGCGCCGTAACGGGCGTGTTACTTGTGCCATTTGTGCTGGCGCTTGCCACGGGGATATCGGCCTTCCGCAGAGACAGTAAGGCGTCGGAAGAAGACAGCTTCGGGCTTTTGGGTATTACCGCCACCGGCACGGTGATTACCGTGATGCTGATGAGCATCCTGTCGAAGGCGGGCGGCATCACGGAAGATGTTACCGGCAAGCTGGATATGTCGCACTCCGACCAGATCATCACACCTTTTATCAAGGTTGCTCCGCTGATTACTGCCGAGGCACTGGCAGCTCTGTTTCCTTTGCTGGTTATTCTGCTGGTATTTAAAAAGCTCTCCTTCCAGCTCTCTAAAAGGATGTTTCGGACCATCCTCAAGGGAATGGCCTACACATTTATCGGCCTGGTGATGTTTTTAATCGGTGCCAACGCAGGATTTATGGAGATTGGCGCAGCGGTGGGTTACCAGCTTGCGTCTTTGGACAATAAATTTATAGTAGTAATTATGGGCTTTATAATCGGATTTGTCAGTATGCTCGCCGAGCCTTCCGTACACATTCTCACCCACCAGATAGAAGATGTCACCAGCGGGTACATACAAAGAAAACTCGTCTTGGGCGCAATTTGCATCGGAGTAGGTATGGCGGTGGCGCTGTTCATCTTAAAAATCCTCATCCCGGGAATCAAGCTGTCCCATTATTTGTTTTTCGGGTATATGGCCTGCATTGTGTTGTCCTACTTTGTACCGCGACTGTTTGTGGGCATCGCTTTCGATTCGGGGACGGTATCATCCGGCCCCATGACCGCGACATTCATTTTGGCCTTCACGCAGGGTATTGCCGAGGCGGTGGAAGGAGCCAATGTATTGATTGACGGTTTCGGCGCCGTCGCCATCGTGACGATGACGCCGGTGATTACCTTGCAGATACTGGGCATGATTTTTAAAATAAAAACACGGAAGAGAGATGTCAAATGAGATGATAAACACCTGTGAACATAACATTTTCGAGGCGCTTTATGTGATCGTTGACTGGGGGCGCGGTGGCCGGATCATTAAAACCGCCAAACAGCACGGCATCCTGGGGGCGACCGTCTTTCTGGAGCGCGGGACAGTCGAAAACCGCCTGCTGGACCTCTTGGGCCTGTGTACGGTAAAAAAAGAAATGGTCCTGATGGTGACCGAGCAGAAGGTAGCCTTTGAAACCCTGGAGATACTAAACAGAAAATACAACTTTGACAAAGCAAACGGCGGGATCGCTTTTTGTATTCCCGTCGCCCATGTGTACGGGGCAAGATGCTATGAAAACATCCTGCCGGATGATGATGAAGGAGGGGGTGAGGACAAGACCATGTACAGAGCCATCTTTACGATTGTGGACAGAGGACGAGCCGAGGACGTAATGGACGCGGCAAACGAAGCAGGGGCGAAGGGGGGTACCATTATCAACGCGCGCGGATCCGGTATTCATGAAACGAACAAGCTGTTTTCCATGGAAATAGAGCCGGAGAAGGAAATGGTTATGATCCTTTCTGAAAAAAGTGTTGTGGATTCCATCGTCTCTTCCATCAGGAAAAAGCTCGATATAGATAAGCCGGGCAAAGGCATCATCTTCGTTCAGGAAGTAAGCAGGGCATACGGCTTGCGCTGAGATAAGGCCCTTCGCGCTTCACGAGTTCCAGGATTACGTCAAATAGCTGCCTTCGGAGCAGGCGGGCTTTTGTCTTTGTGCATTGCCTTTTGCCTGCCGTCGAGCTGGCGGACGGCAGGCAAAAGGAACGCAGGTTGCCATAATCGATGCCGCAAACCCGACGTGCGACACACCTTAGTCATCAGATATTATATAAACCGCCCTTTGGGAAACTGTTGCTCCCGACCAGCTTGGTTTTTTTGCAGATGGTGTCAGGTTGCCGTTTGCCCGGACTCGCCTCCCAGAAAATCCGGGTGCAGGTAGGCCGGGTTCGGATATGTGTAAAAGCCGCGGCCTGATTTGACGCCCAGCCAGCCCTTGTCGATATAGTGCCGTTTGAATTCATCGGCAAGTTGCCGGGCGCCGGGATTCATGAATGAATGGAGCTGCTCACGCGGTATGAAATAACTGCCGTTTTTCATGATGAATAACCGCCTTATTTGCTGTTTGATTTTCGTTACACAGCCCACTGACCGCTGCGACGCTTACGGGCAACGTCGAGAAGGTAATCATCGATGTACTTGGCGATTTCGGGATTAAAGCAATTTTTGGCGCCGGAGATGTCTGGTTCATCTCCCAGAACCAAACGTTCGTTTTTCGCTACGCCGGCAAGAATTGTTTGGGCGGATTTCTCCGGCGTTTGTGCGCTTGGGGGAGCCTCCGTTCCGCTTGCCGACCAGATTGCAGTGGCCGTAGTGCCAGGTGTGGCCGATGTGAAGCGTATGTTCTCATCCCAAAACTCATAACGCAGTGAGAGAGTCAGGCCGTTAAGGGCGGCCTTGGTGCTGGCGTACATTGACTGGTAAGCCATGGGCGACATCGCCATTCCTGAAATAATGTTGATGATGTGCCCCTCTCCCTGTTGCTGCATGAGCGGCAGGGCGGCGCGGATGCCGTAAATCGCTCCGTAGAAGTTCAGAGAAAACGCTTTTTCCCAGTCCTTGTTCGTCAGTTTTGGAAAATCTCTAGGGAATGAGGCGCCGGCGTTGTTGAACAGGAGGTCGAGACGTCCGCCGCCGAATTCCTGTGCCTGATTGATCATCTTCCGGACATTGTCTTCGTTGGTGACGTCGCAATGAATACCGAGTGCTGCGCCTGGGAAAGCCGTATTCAGACGCTGGCTTTCCCGTGACAGGTTTACATCGTTGAAGTCTGCGATGATCACCCCTTTGGCTCCATAGGAAAGCATGGTTTCGGACAGGGCCAGGCCGATTCCTGAGGCAGCACCGGTCACCACGGCAATTTTGCCGCGATAGTATTCGTTTGTTTCGCTCATGGCTTCTTTTCTCCCTTTATGGTTGTTGTCTCAGGGGTAAATGCAGCCGTTATGAATTGATTCTTCATCACTGTGTTTTACGGCGGATCAGATCAGGAGCGAGTCTCTGCGGCACTCTTCATTGCGTCAATAACGACGAGGATACGCAGGAGATATAAAAGAACGAATCCATTGGCGGCGAGCACCAGGCCGACGAGAAGTCCGGGAACCAGACTGGGAAGGAGCATTGATGTTCCAAATGGGATGGCAATGCGTCAGGCACATCTCAGATCTTTCGCAGATATTTTTCTCCAAGTATCATGGGAAGGAAAAGGGAACAAAGGCAAAGACAAATCGCAAAAATAAAAGATAAAAGGAACCACATTATCTGCATGGCGGAAAAACCCTGTCCGTGGAGGCGCGCCATGAAAATCCTGTATACAGGACCCGCTTCGAGAATCAGTACGGCAGTAATCAGGCCGAAGGAAAGCAACATAAAAACTACACCCCCCAGTCCTGTAGCGGCAAGTGCCGGGTTTTCAGATTTGAAGTCCGGGAAACGGGCGCCCAGTCCCACGGCAAGACCGGTAATGGCCGGCACCAGAAATAAAATGGTCAGCATTGACAGATACATCATAAAAGGGGTGACCCCAAGCAGCAGATTACTTGCCGCAATCAGCAGTTCCGTTAAAATCAGCAAAGGAATGAAATACAGGAAAAATTTACTCCACAGGAAGATCTTCAAAGAAGCGGGGGCGGAGCGGACGATCCAGAAAGCCTCGCCTTCGGCGCTGACAGCCGGGAAGACAAAGCGGGCAGCAATCGCTGAAAGCACAAATGCGGCCAGCCCCACATTTAAAAAAGAAAAGATGTTTTGCAGATAAATTGTTTTGATTGGACTTTTATCCAGCGGCAGGACGGAAAAATTATAAAGATAGATGAGAATCAGTGCGCAAATTAAGAAAAGCTGCGGCCACTGCGTCGGGTCCCTGAAAAAAGTGCGGATATCTTTGACGGCGAAAGCCCGCGCCTGGCCGGAGAGAAAAAAAAGCACATCCTCCCAGCTTCGTCCGAAAAACTTAAGTGGTCTGAATAAGCGCCTGGCCGTGGTCTGTGCTCTGGAGAATCCGCGCGTATAAAGACGTGTTGCAATCATCTCAATGGCAAAGATCAGCGTCAGCGCACAGCTAAACGACAAAGCAAGATTGAAAAGTGACGTTTTCCATCGTGCGTTGAGTGCATGGTGCACTGTGTCCGTGATCCAGGTTGTCGGCAGGTAAGGGATCGACAAGGCCTGCAGGGAGTTCAGATAAACGACGACAGAGGCGAAACTGTCGGGATTGACCAGTTGTTCGGGGCGGATCAGACGCAAAATGATTATCAGCATAATGGCCAGGCCGACGCCCAGAACCACAAAAAGAGTGCGGATTTTACCCGCGGGAAGAATCGCTGCACCCAGGAGAACTGCCAGGGCGCTCAATGACGACGCGATGAGGCAAAGGCAGAATATGGCCCCCAGAGAAACAAGGTAGTAAAACATGCCTGCCTTGAAAATAAGACCATATGATAGAAAAACCGGCAGGCTGAAAACGATGACCATCCATGAGGAGTCTGCCAGGCTGCCCAACCAGCGGGACATAAAAAGATCTTCTGTGGAGACAGGCAAACTATGCAGCAGGGGCAGGTCACGGCTAAGATAAATATTAGACAGATGATTGATGATGTTGCTAAACAGAAGTAGTGCGGAAAAGGTGATCATTAACATCGAGAGCAGCTTCATGGCGAGGATGTTGCCGAAGTCTTCGACACTTTGGAAATAGGAAAGGACGCGGTAGAAAACGGCAAAAGTGCCCAGCCAAAAAATCGTTCCCACCGCACCGAACAGAACAACCCGTGAACGGGAATGCCTGCTTCCGGGACTCATCAGGCCGCGACGGGCGGTAATCAGTCTGGGGCGCATCAGTATCGGCAAGGTCTTGTTCATAGGCTATGATTCATGCACCAGTGTTAAAAATACTTCTTCCAGCCCCGCCGCACCCGTTTTTGCCGCGTGGTTGAGCTCAGCCATTGTTCCTTGTGCCAGAAGCTTCCCTCTGTGAATTACGCCGATGCGGTCACAGAGGTCCTCGGCGATGCCCAGAGTGTGAGTGGAGAGGAAAATTGTCACATTCTGTGCGGCCAGTGTGCGGAAAATGTCCTTGACCATTTTTACGGCGGCAGGATCGAGGCCGACCATCGGCTCATCAATCACCAGCACCCCGGGCTCATGTAAAAGAGCGGCGGCAAGGATCAGCCTTTGCTTCATCCCGTGCGAGTAGGCTTCAATAATTTCATCCCGCCACTCAAAAAGGGCAAATTGATTTAATAGCTTGTCTGTGTTGGCGGCCATCGCCTTGCGCCCGACCCCATAGAGATCGCCGATGAATTTCATAAACTCGGAACCGGTCAGCTTTTCATAAAGGAAAGGGCGGTCGGGTACAAAACCGATAATTCTTTTGGCGGCAACAGGATTTTGTCTCAGATCAATGCCGCCGATCCTGATGTTGCCGGAGGTCGGTTCGATGATGCCGCCCATCAGACGAATGGTCGTTGTTTTGCCGGCGCCGTTGGGGCCGATAAACCCGTATATCTCGCCTTTACCGACGTGCAGACTGAGACGGTTTACCGCGACCGTCGTGCCGAAGTCCTTTGTCACGTTGTCCATTTCAATCATACGATGTTGACAAAACCTCCAGTTTTATCCTGCCCACAACCCCCAGCAGATCCAGCTCACCTCCATGTTCACCCCCGGCCAGCCGGATATGCGTCACATCGGCGGGTATCTGGTTGAATACTGCATCGGCCGTCATCCACCTGTCTGTAAACGCACTGTTCCAGGCATGATAATAAAACCGTCCGTTCAGATAAACAAGCCCGGTTTCTATCTGAGCCGGCACACCTGCTGCGCGAAGCAGCGCGGCCGTCAGGACCGCATGCTCATTACAGTCTCCCTGTTTGAGTCTTAGCACCTCCAGGGCGTTGGGAATGGATACGACCGGTATTTTCGTGATATTTTTATAAACCCAGGCGACGATCTTGCGTGTTTTTACCTGTGGAGAGTCCGATACAGACACGATTTGCATTGCCTGAGCCATTATTTCCGGGTGGTCGCTTGGCGCCAGCGGAGTCGCCTGCAGGAATTTTTGTTTTTCTTCATCTGATGGAGAAAATCTCTCAGACGGAAGGTGAACATTCTCACTGGTGACGGTGAGAATGTTTGCCTGGAAACTTTGCCTACCCCCCGCAAGATTCAAAAATGCCTGTTCTTTGCCATCTATTCTGACCCTTATCTGTTTCAGCCGGGAAGGATCGGCGATGATGACGTTGGAGGGGATGGAAGCTATTTGGCTCCAATCGGTCAGGGGATCGGCCAGGTTTCCTTTTTGAGCCTCTGCAAAACTGACTTTTTCCATCGAAAGACCCAAAAGGCCTGTTTCTTTCAAAATTTCACCATCCTTACTCAGCCATGCGCAGTGATTTGCCCCCATGAAGTCACCACAGAATTTGTGCGTCATCACAGGCCTGCCCATTATTATAATCACCTCATCGGGATGTCGCCAGACAGAGATTTTTCTGGCGCTGAAGCTGGAAGGATCCAGAATACTTAATTGCCGGAATTGATCTACATCCATGTTTTCACGAAAAGCCGCTTCATAGATATTCCCGCTCAGATGAGGGATTTCTTTAACCGGCAGAACGGTTTTGCCCTCGGCGTGCGGTGTTCCGCTGTAAATAATAATCGAATCTCCGGCGACAAAACCGCGTGCCGTAAAGCTAAACGGTCCGGAATTAAGTTCGAAGTGAAAACTCGAGAGGCTCATATCCGGTTTAAGATCTGTTTCGGTGACGATATGCAGTGTCTGACTGATGCCCATTGTTTTGATGCTGATCGAGATGGTCTCCTCCGTTTGAAAATAACCGTTTTCAAACTGACGGAATTTACGGTGTACCAAACCTATTTTATGCCTGTTCTGATAAACATTCATCCAGGTTTCAGCAGGACGTATCGCCGGATCCGGCAAGGCAGGCTCGTGCCCCTGCGGGGAGTGATTAAAAAATCCCAGGCGCAGCGATAAAAGGACAATAAAGACAGCCAAAACCGCAACGCCCCGAATTATCTTCCATTTCCATTTGACCATTTTATCAGACATTTCCATAATTCACGCCTGGTAGTAACGCTGATTATATCGGCAAACCCTAGTGTTTTCAACAAAGTGATAATTTAGCGTAATTACGTCGCAGCGGCTATCCATGATCCGGTTATTACCAAAAATGTTTTGCCGCCCAAGATGAAAAAACAGATGATGAAAGGGGAATCTGATTTTCCCATGCGGATGAATATTAAATTAAGTGTCTTCACAGTATATTCGTGATATGCTAAACAAAAAACGAATGAGCTTTCGGCCGGCATGTAACATTGAAAAATCATTCATCTTAAGCGGGACAAGAAACGCCGCCGACATAATTCAATGGCCAAACTGGCATTGAGGCAGTGTTTAGTAAAATATATTCCAGATCAAATTATCAGAGAGTTATTGTATGCCTAAAAAAATCACCAAAAGAGCCCTGGCAAGTGAAAAAATAAAATACAAAATTCTTACCGTTGCCGGCGAAATGTTCGATCGGTATGGTTATCGGGCGACAACCACCCGCCAAATTATCGAAAAGGCCGGTATTACCACGGGGACTCTGTACCATTTTTTCCGGGACAAAGAAGACATTCTTTTGCATAGAACGAAAATTGTTTACGATGAAGCAATGAAGGCGGCAGATATTATCGCTACCGAGATTGCCGGTGAGAAAGACGACTCCGCCCTGAGATATGCCATCATTTATGCACTCGAAATGAAAGCCGTGGAGCGATACGACAGGGTTGCCGAACATTATATGGAAAGCTACTCATCGCCGCGTATCACGGAAGTTATGTTGCCGATGAATATCGAAAGAAACCGCGCCTTCTTTCAGAAGTATAATCCGGACATGACCGATGAGGAATGCTATATCAAGACACTTGCGCTTCGTGGCATGAGACTCGCCTTCCTTGTCGAGCGTGTATATAAACGGAAGGTTGATTATGAAGCGAAGTGTTCTTTTTTGATTGAAACAAACCTTGCCATATTTAACGTTCCCGCCAATAAAATTTCATCAATAGTATCAAAAGCCCTTGCTTTGACCAAACAAGACAGGTTTGTAGTGCAGAAGTTCAAAGTTTAGTCGGCAAGAGGTACCGCGGACGTAAAAAACAAAAAAGTCACAGATGAGCCGAGTTTTATCTCAAATCAGGCATAATAGAGCGCGCTATATATTACATCAGATAATCCTATATAACAATTACTCACGGCCAAAGTCTCGATGGATAAATTCAACTGAATTTTACATCCAACATTGATCCTATGCTTTTTTTAAACACCTGATATATTTATGTTGTCAGCCTAATGGAAAAAAGACCGGCAAAGGCTGCAGGCATGTTTTTATCAGCAGACGACCCCAATAAATTGACCAGATAGCTAGAGCGTGCTCTATTTTACCTTGACAAGATATTCTATCCGCGCTATCAACCGATCGCGAGCACAGTTTAGGCGATGAAGCGTTAGCTTTTAATCATCGTACTTACGAGTATCTGCTCGGGCAGGCAAGGTCTGATTGGTAACTGAGGTTTTATTAAAACTTAAAAATAAAGACAGGGGAAAAACGATGAAAAAGATTAGTTATGATGGCAAAGTGGTCATTGTGACCGGCGCGGGTGCCGGTCCTGGTCGTGAATATGCGTTGGAATTTGCCCGAAGAGGTGCTCAAGTGGTGGTGAACGATCTGGGTGCAGCAGTCGATGGTTCGGGTGCGACAAATAGTGCCGCCGACCAGGTGGTGGAAGAAATCAGGAAAGAGGGCGGCAAAACTGTCGCCAATTACGACAGTGTCGCTACGGTAGATGGCGGAAAAAATATTGTGTCGACCGCTCTCAATACCTTCGGCAGGATTGGTGTGCTGGTAAATAACGCCGGGTTCCTGAAAGACAAATCTTTTAACAAAATGTCGATTGATGAGTGGGACGCAGTCATGGGAGTTCATCTGCGCGGGGCTTTCTGTGTGACACAGCCGGCGGTGGCAGCCATGCGCGAAAAAGGTTAAGGCCGGATTATCCTGACCTCTTCCACCTCCGGCATCTTCGGAAATTTTGGTCAGAGCAATTATGCAGCGGCAAAGATGGGGTTGGTCGGCCTAATGAATGTTCTCAAATTGGAAACAGCCAAATACAATATACATATCAATACCATCGCCCCCAATGCCTATTCCCGGATGACCAAAAGCCTTATTCCCCAGGAACTCGCTTCTAAACCACAGGCGAAATTTAATGTCCCGATGGTGGTTTATCCTTGCTCGGAAGAGTGTAAAGAGAACGGCTCGATATTCATCATGGGAGCCGGTTGGTATGCCAAAGCTGCCATTATATGTGCCCCCGGTGTTTGTCTTGGCGATGGCTCACGGGATATATACGCTGAGGAAATCAGAGAGAACTTTGCCGGTATCACGGATCTTAAAGGCGCCAAACAACTGGATAACAATCTGGAAGTGTTCCAGTTGATGGAGCCTCTGCTGAAATAGGTGGCAATAGAGTGAGTCAGAAAGATAGCAGGAATGATTCTGCCATGACGGCGGCCAGACTCCGCCCAAACCCCATCTATCTTACCGGGAGACTCATGTATTTGCTAATCTATCCAGCTTTTCGACGAATTCGGCTATGCTTTTCGACATCATGATGAGCTCTGAGGAGACGGCTGCCGTCTCCTCGGCACTGGCGGCATTGCCCTGGATGACGACATTCATATTTTCAATCGCCCGTTCAATTTCTGCTATACCGAGAGCCTGATCGTGCGACGATTCACCGATAATCTTCAGTTGCTCGGTAAGCTGACCAGCTATTGCGACAAAGCTTTTAAATGCTTCATCAGAATTGACGGCAAAGCCTGTGCTTTTCTTGATGTTATCAATGCTGCTGGAGATAATGTCTTGCGTATTCTTGGAAGCTTCCGCTGATTTGCGCGCCAGATTTCGTACTTCATCGGCGACAACGGCAAACCCCACCCCTGCTTCGCCTGCCCGGGCAGCTTCCACGGCGGCGTTAAGTGCCAGAAGATTGGTCTGGAAGGCAATGGAATCGATAGTCTGTACAATGCGGGCGGTTTTGACGCTCGCCTCGTTCACCTCATCCATAGACGAGCGCAGATTGTGCAACGAGGTATCGGTGGTTGTAACGACTTTGGCCGTGTCCTGCATGAGTTTTTCCGCGTCAGAAACGATAGCTGCGTTCTTTTTTGTCTTTTCTGATATTTCTTTGAGCATCGCTGAGGTTTCTTCCATCGAAGCCGCCTGCTCCGAAGCGCCCTGAGCGATGTTCTGGCTTGATGTATCGATGGCTTGTGATATCTCCGACAATTTTATTGAAGCTTCGCGGACTTCGGTGACGGATTCAACAAGCTGCGTATTGGCACGGCGCATTGCGGTAATGATAAGCAGCGAGAGGATGGAACAAAGAACAATTCCAATAAGACCGTCGGCAAAGCTGCTTGTGACAAAGCTGGCGGCATCTCCCGTCACGTGATTTTTAATGGCTAAATAATAGACCACAAAGACGATAAAAAACCAGGCGCAGACGATCATAATGGCGCGGCGTTCACAAAAAAGAGTGGCAACAATAATTGTGATGTATATAAAATGCACAAAACTGGCTAAACCTTCATAAATCACGGGTGAATTGTATTTGATCAGAAACCCCAGAGTTGTATCGATAGTGATGACAACCAAAAAAATGTTGGCGGCCGCCTTATATTTCCCTGCCCGAATCAGGAAGATGCAGGTAATTGCAATTGATTCAAGAATGATAATAGTAGGTGCTACTTTTTTAAATTTCTCCATATCAGTGGACAAAATAATGACACACAGCGCCAGAAATGTAAAAATCGCAGAGAAGAGGGTTATATAAAGAAACCAGGCTCTCTGTTGTGTCAGATAGTCCTGATCTTGAAATCGATTCATGATCGATTCACGCATGCGGCCCCAGGCATTGTTTCCAACCATTTTTCCCTCCATTCAACTAGTTGTATGTCACATTATATTTAAATGTACCGAAGCTATCTTCGGCATTTTGGGTAAACTCTTTAATTATTTTTTTAATATTGCTCTTTTTGGACCTGAATTATCTTATTAAACACAATAATTTGTTCTGCATTTGCCAATTTGTGGTTGATGGTTGATAACCAATAGCGACTCACTCCACGGGGCGGAGGGGTAGAAGTTAGATGATTGGAGGGTTAGATGAATGGTGAATAGCCGATAGCACAGAGCTCGTGGTCTAAGGAAGATTCTTCATCTTTAAAGTCTCCATTTTAAAAGGGATTTTTCGAGGGATTTTGGATAGTCAGGTTTTGGAAGAGTGAAAATCTCCCCACCTGCCTCTTTTAAAACGAGGTGTAAACATCAATTTTACCTTTATGAAGTGCGTTATATTTGTCTTGACACAATCGCTTTTGAGACTCATAAACGGAGCGCCCTTCTCCGGCACCTGTGTCATCGGCCGGATCGGCTCTGTCGTTTGGGCAGATCAGAGATTGAAGATTTTGAAGGGGAAAATATTAATAATGGAGTGATAAGATGTCTGAAAATCAGTTGCTGATTCGGGATATTACAAAAAAAGTTACCGGCAGATACGATGAATATGTTGAATTGAGCGCCGAAGTCGATGGCGACCGAATATGTTTCCGTGCGCCCAGGGAATTTGATCTGCCCGTCTGTGCCGAACCATTTGTGGGAGTTGCCCTCTTGGAAGCAATGTATCGTAACGTCGATATTGTGATTGATCAACAGGCAGCGCTCTCAGAGAAATTGGCCTTGGCGTTGCCGGAAATTCAGAGCATTTACAAATGCTGGAATTCTGACCTGAGTGTGGTCAAAATAATTGCCCGGCACGCGCCACAAACCGCGGATTACGAGCGTGTGTCCTGCTATTTTTCGGCAGGTGTTGATGCTTCGCACACCGCTCTTCGTCAACTGGACAAAATATCTCATCTCGTAATGATCGGCAATTTCGAAAGTTCTGGAAATTCTCCCGAATCCTGGCAAAGGAGTATTGATAAACAATCACGGTTTGCTCAAAGTATCGGAAAACAGCTCGTGCCGATTTGGACAAATGCCAAGGGATGGATTCATGAGAAAAAAATATTTTGGGGTTTTGCTCAGGGATTATTTCTGGGGTCCATGGTGCCACTTTTACAGTCTAAAATTGTTTATATAGCATCCACATTCACATATAGTGAAATATTACCCTGGGGTTCGAGCCCTCTTTCAGATCAATTATGGAGTACTGGAGCGACACAAATAGTGCATGATGGTGCAGCTTTCCGGCGCGGGCAGAAACTGGAGGAACTTTCTAAAAATCAGTCATTTCTTGACAATCTTAAGGTATGTTGGCTGAGTGAAGATGAAAATTGCGGCCAATGCTCGAAATGTTTACGAACAATGCTTGGTTTGAAATTACTGGGGGTAACGTCAAAGGCCCTGCCCGAACTGAACAATGAATCAAAAGTGTTAAAAACATTAAAGCCTACCAGTGACGCTGATCTGACAAATTTGAGGGATTTGATAAAAATGGCCTACGCAGCCCGAGACAAAAGAGTACTAAAAACACTGATTGGCTTTCATCGCAGATATCTCATTCGTAATTTGATCGTTCAATTCGATAAATACATACTTAATCCAGTTATTAAACGTATTTATCGAAAGGTTTTTAAAGACATGTGGGCTGGCGGTTATTATAAGCTGCGGGTTCCATTGTCCTCTGATAGGCATTTACAATCATGAAATCATGCACATCGGTGATGTATTTTGTTGATCATTTTTGTGAAAAACAGGGGTTGTGGTTTCTCGTTGCATATTGGAAGATCTTTGGCCTTGTTATGTCCGATGAATTGGAGTGCTGTGTTCACCTGCTGATTCTTCAGAGGTGAAATGAAAAGATTATGGCTAGATCCGTGAAAAAACAGCATAAGGGTAAATGATATATCTTATCCCCGGAATGTCTGGTTCAAGATTTTCGATGGCCTGAATCCCTTATCCCGGGGCGAGGCAACACAGAGGTGAAATTATTTTGCGCCGCAAAAAACTCTTGACAAAAAGCTGTAAATCCACTAAAAAAATTGTATTAAGTATCAGGCTTGATTGCGGTGAATCCCCCATCTGGCAGAGATTCTTCCAAATGAGGGGGTTTTTTTTACGAAAAATCGTGAATAATTTTAAAAGGACAGTGTTATCATGAAGTTCGACGATCAGAAAATAAGAAATATCGGCATCAGTGCGCACATCGATTCCGGTAAAACCACGCTCAGTGAGCGGATTTTGTTCTATACGAAGAGAATTCACGCCATTCATGATGTCAAAGGCAAAGACGGGGTCGGAGCGACCATGGATTCCATGGCCCTGGAAAAGGAGCGAGGTATCACGATTGCCTCGGCCGCCACTTACTGCGAGTGGAAAGGTTATGAAATAAACGTCATCGACACCCCCGGTCACGTGGATTTTACCATTGAAGTGGAAAGATCAATGCGCGTACTTGATGGTGCGATCCTTGTGCTTTGTTCCGTGGGCGGAGTTCAGTCCCAGTCGATAACTGTGGACCAGCAGATGAAGCGTTACAAAGTGCCCACAATCGCTTTTATCAACAAGTGCGACCGTACCGGGGCCAATCCGTTTCGCGTTATCGGTCAGCTGCGCACAAAACTCGGTCATAACGCCGTGGCCATGCAGATTCCCATCGGGCTCGAGACAAACCTTGAGGGAGTGGTCGATCTGGTTGCCATGAAGGCTGTTTATTTTGACGGTGAAAACGGTGAAAATGTGCGGATCGATGAGATACCAGCGGAGCTTCTCGATGAGGCGCGTGCCAGACGCGAAGAGCTCATCGATGCCGCCTCTCTGTTTTCCGATGAATTGACGGAGGCCATTTTGGAAGAGAAGGATATCTCTTCGGAGATGCTCTATGCGGCCATCCGCAAAGGGACGCTCAAGCGTGAAATCACTCCCGTCTTTATGGGATCGGCCTACAAAAATAAAGGTGTCCAGCCGCTGCTCGACGGTGTGACCAGCCTGCTTCCCGCTCCCTCCGATGTCGAGAACATCGCTCTGGATATGGATAACAACGAGCAGCCGGTCGTACTCAGCGCCGATCCGACGAAGCCGATTGTTTCCCTGGCTTTCAAGCTGGAGGATGGCCAGTACGGACAGCTTACCTATATTCGCGTCTACGAGGGAACCATAGAAAAAGGCTCAACCATCGTGAATGTGCGCAACGGCAGGAAAGTCAAAGTAGGCCGTGTGGTCAGAATGCACGCCGACCAGATGGAAGATGTCGAAGAGCTCAGGGCCGGCTATATCGGGGCCCTGTTCGGTATCGAATGCGCCTCCGGAGACACGTTTGTCTCACCGGGCGTTAACATGACGATGACCTCCATGTATGTTCCCGCGCCGGTGATTTCGCTGGCGATTGTTCCCAAAGACAATAAGGCCCAGATGGCCATGTCCAAGGCGCTCAACCGTTTTACCAAGGAAGATCCCACTTTTAAAACGCATGTTGACCCGGAAACCAACGAGACGATTATCGAGGGGATGGGCGAGCTTCATCTGGATGTTTATGTGGAAAGAATGAAGCGCGAATATAACGCAGAGGTCACCACCGGCAACCCCCGGGTGGCCTACCGGGAGACGATTACTCAGCGCGCCGATTTCAATTACACGCACAAAAAGCAGACCGGCGGTGCCGGTCAGTACGGTCGTATTGCCGGTTATATCGAGCCGGTGACGGACGAGGAGTTTGTTTTTGACAACCAGATTTTTGGCGGCGCGATACCCACCCAGTATATCCCCGCCTGCGAAAAAGGATTTAAAGAAAGCATGGCCAAAGGGCCGAAGCTCGAATTTCCCATAACAGGCGTGAAGGTGGTTATAAATGACGGAGCCGCCCACTCGGTGGATTCGTCGGATATGGCCTTCCAGGCCGCCGCGCGCGGTGCCTTCAGAGAGGCGTATCTGCGCGCCAAGCCTGTCGTTCATGAGCCGATTATGAAAGTCGTTGTGGAAACGCCCACGGAATTTCAGGGCTCCGTAATGGGGCTTATCAATCAGAGACGCGGCATCATCATCGGCACGCAGGATGAGGGATTCCAGTGTGTGGTTGAAGCGCAGGTACCGCTGGCGGAAATGTTCGGTTTTTCCACCGTGCTGCGCTCCGCAACACAGGGTAAGGCACAATTCACTATGGAATTCGCGATGTACCGACAGGTACCTCAATCGGTAGCCGAGAAAATCGCTCTGGAAGTTGCGCAGAAAAAGAAATCCGTCGCGTAAAGAAATCCGGAGAAAGTTACCCATGGCGGCGGATGTGGCGTTTTGGCGTGATGGCAATGTTATCCATTTAGTATGTGAGGAGATGACCATGATTAAAAATGAAATTATTGCGCGCAATCCGTTGATCAACCTCGGATATGACAATGAATATATACTAAACGATGGGGCACTTGGCGCTGTGCTGGCACATGCGGGTGTGGGCAAGACGGCGCTTCTGGTACAGGTGGCTCTTCATGCCATGCTTCATGAAAGGCCGGTTTTACATGTGAGTCTCAATGATCCGGTTAGTAAGGTGGATGTATGGTACCGCGAACTGTTTTATGACATCGCCGGAAAGTACGACGCATCAGAAATCCGCGACCTGTGGGAGCAGGCACTTGTTTACCGTTTCATCATGACAATTCAAGTGGAAGGCTTCAGTGTCGCCAAGTTTGAAGAGAGACACACAGACCTGATGCAACAAAATATTTTCAAACCGCATACGGTCATCATCGATGGATTGAAGTTTAACGAATCGGGCCGTGGACCGCTTCTGGAGCTCAAGGAAATGGCTGCCCGTTATGCGATGCGCATCTGGTTCACTGTGCATACGCACCGCCATGAACCTCCCCAACAAGACGGGATTCCCATGTCCTTCAGGCATGTGGCGGATCTCTTCGATGTGCTTGTTGAATTGAAAGCCGAGGGGCAGCAAATAGAGATAAAACCTCTCAAAGGGCAGTCGGCCGAGGCAAAAAAGGACTCGATAAGGATAGACCCCACCACCATGCTGATCAAAGGTTGAAAGACCTGCGCGAAAGCCTTATACCGGCAAAGCATTTGTTGGAGTGTCACAGTTTCGTGTTAAGTCAGGAAAAACACACGCCTAACTTAAATTATCGGGGCTCTGTATGTCTTCTTTAAACCGCCTGATAAATGAAAAAAGCCCCTATCTGTTGCAGCACGCGGGCAACCCGGTGGACTGGTATCCGTGGGGAGACGAGGCGTTTGCCGAAGCCGCAAAGCAGGAAAAACCGGTTTTTCTGTCTATCGGCTACTCCACATGCCATTGGTGCCATGTCATGGAGCGGGAATCTTTCCGGGACGAAAAAGTCGCCTCCCTCCTAAACGACACTTTCATCAACATCAAAGTTGACCGCGAAGAGCGCCCGGATATCGATGCGCTTTACATGAAAGTCTGTCAGATGCTCAACCGCAGCGGCGGTTGGCCCCTCACCATCATGATGACGCCTGACAAAAAACCTTTTTTTGCCGCCACCTACATTCCCAGGCAGACCAGATACGGCTATGTCGGTCTTCTGGATATGATCCCGGAAGTCAGGGCTCTGTGGAAAGACAGGCGCACCGAAGTTCTTTCTGCTGCAGATAAGATCACAGCCGGGCTTATCGGTATGGATTCCGTACGCACCGAAGGTGAGGCGGGTGAGCAGGCACTGCACAGAGCCTATCACGAACTGAACAAGAGCTATGACCCCGTATATGGGGGCTTTGGACAGGCACCGAAATTCCCGTCGCCGCACAACTTTTTTTTCCTTTTGCGCTACTGGAAAAGAACAGGCGAGCAAAAAGCCCTGCACATGGTTGAGCATACGCTCCGGAATATGAGGCGCGGCGGTATATACGACCAGGTCGGTCATGGCTTTCACCGCTATGCCACGGATGCGGGCTGGGTGGTCCCTCATTTTGAAAAAATGCTCTACGATCAGGCGCTCATGGCAATAGCTTATGTCGAACTTTTTTTGGCCACAGGTAAAAAGGAATATGAACTGACGGCACGGCAGATATTTACCTATGTGTTAAGAGACCTCGCTGACCCTCAGGGAGCTTTTTACTGCGCCGAGGATGCGGACAGTGAAGGCGTAGAAGGAAAATTCTATCTGTGGACGGAAGATGAGATTAAAAGCGTGCTGACCCATGAGGATGCAGAGCTTTTTTTATCCACCTATCGGCATGAAGCAGACCGGGGAGTCCCGGCCATGCAGGAAATGGCTCCCGGTACTTTTATCCCTCATTTGAAACACCTGCCCCAAGACGCAGCCCTTACAGATGAGAGTCCTGAGTCGGACAGGATGAAAAAAATCCTCACCACTCTTTTTGAGGTTCGCAACTCACGCATTCATCCTCATAAAGACGAAAAAATTCTAACGGATTGGAACGGCCTGATGATGGCGGCGCTCGCCCGTGGCGGTCAGGCGTTTGACGAGCCTGTTTATATCGATGCGGCAAAACGGGCCATGGAATTCATTTACCACAATCTGCAAACGCCGGAAGGAAGGCTTATGCATATGTTTTGCGACGGGCAGAGCAGGGTGGATGGAAACATCGATGATTATTCTTTTGTCATATGGGCGCTTCTGGAGTTATACGAGGCGACATTTGAGGCAGGGTATCTGTTAAAGGCACTGGAGTATCAATCACACTTACGAGCCTACTTCCGCGATGATCACCGGGGCGGGTATTATTTTATTGCCTCTGATTCGGAAAAGCTCCTCAAACGCCCCAAAGAGCTCTATGACGGGGCCGTGCCCTCTGGTAATTCTCTGGCCTTTTTAAACGCGCTCAGGCTGTCTCGTTTCACAGGTGATACCGCACTCGATGAAGAGGCTCATGAAGTTTACAGGGCCTTTGCCGCTGTGGCCGATGCCACACCCACCGCATTCATACAGTTTCTCTGCGGGCTGGATTTTGCCATCGGGCCGACAAGTGAAATCGTCATTGCCGGAAAAGAAGGCGCCCGGGATACACTTTCGTTGCTGGGTGCTTTGCGAAAAAGCTTTCTGCCGGGCAAGGTCGTCATTTTCCGGCCGGAATCGCCTGTACAGACTGATATAGAAACCATTGCCCCCTTCGTTTCGCCCCTTACAGCAGTAAACTCTAAAGCCACCGCTTATGTATGCAGAAACTTTACCTGCTCGTTGCCGGTGAACGATACCGCTGAGATGATGGCTTTGTTAAAAGATTGAGATGACCGGTGATAAAAGGGCGAGGTCAGGTAACATCTGCCGTCCGGTTTTTTTCCGATGATTTCATGTCCTTTGTTTTGTCTTTGTTCAACAAAAGCAGATATTCGTATTTGTGCAGGTCATAAAAAAACTGCTGGATGATTTCCTGTTTTTCAGTTGCCGCGGCAGGTGCGCGAAGTGCTGTTTGCGCCTTCGGATTCAAGCCGAGGGGCAAAATGTCAATATAGCGACCGCGCATGACACGATAGCCCAGGCTGCGCGCAACCCTTTCCAAATGGGAAAATTTTATAGTGTATTCATAGTGACCCTTGAGTGAGATCTTTTCCGGCCCGGGACTCGGCCCGAATGAGAGATGCGGATAGTTGCGATCATAAAATGATGCTTCACAGCTGTGTTCGCTCAAATAAATATAGGGAACACCAGCCACGCAGAGTTTCTCAATGGCTTCGATAGCTCCGATATTGAGTGTTTCAGCGGATGAAAATTCAAGCGAAAACCTCCTTTTGTAGTCGGCCGCTTTTTCAAGAGCCCCGGCGACGGAATGGTCACAATCCGGTATGGCCGTCTCCCCGAAAACAAGTGTCGGAAAATCGCCCAGATTCTCATTGAGGATTGCCAGATCAAAGCCGTCAAGCTCGGAGTCGGGCATGGAAAGAAAATCCATTTCCCGAAACTCTACAGGCAGGCCCGCCAGTTCTTCGCGCTGCTTTTGGAGTAAAACCGGTGATATCTCCACCATCGTGGCTTGCACATGAGGCGCAAGCGTCAGGAAATCTTTCATGAGGTAGCCCAGCCCCCCTCCCACTTCCAGCACGCGCTTAAGACTTATGAGGGGGAGGTGACGTTCCAGAAACTCAAACAGATGTTTACCGAAAGAAGCATTGGATCTCAAAAGCAGGCGGCAGGGGCTTTCCTTTGGTTGAAGGCTGTTGCAGACAGTAAGCTCCCAGCCCAGCGTTTCGAGCGCATGGCGGTGGTATTCGTCTGTGGTGTTGAGGAAATAATCCATAGGTATTGTTCGTTCATCTCCCGTCAGGCCGCCTGAAACGGCGTTTGCAACAAAAAAATTTTATCCATTCTTTTGCCAAAAGCAGTTCGAGCTCAGGTTCAAGATATTTTGTCCGCCAAAGCGCATGGGCGGCAAAAATAATCTGTAGAAGTCATATGCCCCCATGCGTCCTGCCCGGCGGAAAGAACCGACATGCTCCGGCCGTTTGTGTGCCGAAATCACGGTAAAAACCGGCGGAGATAAATCCTGTAATAAGGGCAAAAAATGAAAATAAAAGACAATATCGCACTATAAAACAAAAGCGCCACATATATATTATTTCCATGTTGAAGGATTTACTGAATTATAGATATTGCCAAATAATTTGTCAATACAAATCCTATGATGAAAATTTGAGAGAACACGCCGGCCTTCTTTTCTTGCCTTTGTGGCAGCCTGGTGCTAACAAGAATTCACCAGAAGTAATCGTCATTTTCCCCTGATGCCCGGAGGCGTCAGTCCTTCTTTGGCTGGGAGATTGATCCTGGCAACGCCTGTCGCAGGAATTAACATTTGCCGGTGATACAATTTGTGGGATGCCGGACATCGTGTTGGAAACGGACTCGGCCAAAGCTGAAAACCTTCGTGTATTTAATTATACATCGCGTATTGTATGATAGAATAAGACCTCTGATTGATAAAACAGCCTCATAAAAAAATATGGGAGGCACAATGACCCAATATTCAAAAGAGATTATCGAAATACTTCGCAAGGATCACCCGGATCTGTCCTCCTGGAGCATCATTTGTGCAAACGACAGAGCGGTTGCTCCTGTCCAGTATATGATTCATTGCGAGTTGGGCGGTATTCTCCCCGCGGTGCGCAGCTTCGATTCCTACACAGCCGGAAAGATTGCCTCCCTTCTGGGGCTGGCTGAAGTTTCCGGGGATGAAAGGCTTTTTTTCTTCACAGAATTTATTGACGGTTATTTCCCGGATGAACCAAGACCGGCTCGTCTGGCCGGGGCGGTGTTGCCTCTCATTACCAAAATGGTTGCCTATGGAGTGGACAAGGGGGCAATTGCCGGAAGCGACCGCTTGACCGAGGAACAGTGGGACAGGCTAAATATGTATATGGATGCCGCCCGGGCATTTCGGGAGTGGCTGGGCAAGAAAAAATTGTTTATGGCGGAACTCGAGGCGGCGCTGATCGACAAAATAACGCCCGGCGAGAGGGAGATATTTATCGGCCTTCCGGAAATGACACCGGTGCGTGAAAGGTTTTACAAAAAAATCAGGAAGGAAAGACTCTTCATTGGCCGGCCTCTTTTCAGCAACCGGCTCGTCGGTATTGATGCGCCAGGGTATGATTCGGCTAAAAATCTCGTTTCGTCCTTCGGAGGCGATGTCCTGTGCTCAGGGGGTGAAAACATCGAGCTGGTCAGTCTGTCCGGTCTTTTCGATCTTGCCGAGCTGGTTTTGCGTGAAGTCTCCGATTTTTTACGGGACAGAAAACCGGATGAGCAACTGTTTATTTTCCTGCTTGACGAGGCGCTCACCCCGATGCTGTGGAGCAGAGTCTTCAGGAATTTCGGCAGTGCCGTCAATGTTGCTGTCTGGATGCCGTTTTGTGCGATGTCGGCGGGAAAAAGGCTTCGGCAGGAAATCGAACAGGCCCGGAACTCGGGTAAAGTCCCGGATTTTAAAAAATACGCACGCAGTGCTGCGGCGGAACTGGTGCGAAACAGGGAAAATTATGTGCGGGAGGAGTGCGAGGCGCTGGAGACCGCAATCTCATTTGCTCACCTGCTGGATCATTGGAAAGAAAGGCTGGGGCCGCATCTGGCGGACGCGGCAAAAATGCTCATCGATGCCGGAAAATTTCGCGTTACAGGTAGCCGCTCAGCTCCCGTGCAGGTAGTCGGTTTCGGTCATGCTTCGGGACAGAGCTTCAGCAGGGCGCTTGTACTTTCACTCGACAGTGGGATAATGCCCCGCCAGCCTTTTGAAGGGCCCTTCATCAATTCCGTGCATGTGCCACGTATGCGCAAAGCTGTTTTTGAATATGAAGATCTTGTTTTCAGGCAAATTCTTGCCGGGGCGGATAAAATTAAAATCGTTGCTACACACGATGAGGCAAGAGAAAGAACGCCAAGTTTCTATATGAATCTCCTGGCCCAGGAATTCAACCGGCCGGTGAGGCAGGCCGCCTTTTCCAAAGAAGTGCCCCGGGACGCGAAGCTGCCGGAGGCGGCTATTGTCATCGATGAGTCCCTCCGGGAGAGGCTGCGTAATTTCACCTATTCTTATTCAAGTTTGGCAAAGATTATGGCCTGCCCCTATTTGTTTTACTTAAAATACATTGCCCGCCTTACACCTCCTGCCTTTATGGATGATGAAGAAAAAATCAATATGCTGATGGGGAATTTTGTTCATAGATTCCTTGCGCGGTTTTCAACGATGGTCAAAACAGTTGCTGTAAGCTGGGAGGAGCTGTTCGACAAAATGTGGCAAGATGAAAAAAACGCTTCTGTGCGGGACATGGAAGGAATAAATATTCATGTCTTGAATGCAAAGATCTTTTTGCGCGGGATTTACAAGGATGAAGATGAGTCCGACCGGCGGATAATTTTCGGCGATAATGCGCTGGCCTGTGAAAAGGAGTTTATCGGTCGGATTGCCGGCCGCTACCGCATAACCGGCGTCTGCGACCGACTGGCGTTGATCGACGGAAAAACCGAAGTCATTGATTTTAAGTATTCCAAAATATCAGATAAATATATATTCCCGGTAAAGCAGTCCGTGGCGGAGAGCTTTGAGGGAAAAGGGGACCTGCATCCTGCGGCGCAGCTGATGATTTACCACCATTTTCTGCCGGAAGCTGCCGGTGCGAGATTTTATTTTTTGAAGGAGACGGGCAGGATACGCGAAACAGAATTGCCTGAAAAAGAGATCGCCCAAACAGAGACTCTGCTGGAACTGATTGGCAAACGTCTGGATGAAATTATCGCGGCGGATGAAATTCTGCCGGTTACAAACAGTGATGAGTGCCGGTATTGTCGTTTCCAGATTTTCTGCTGCCGGGACGGTTTCTATAAATCTCTGCGGAGGAGTTACTGATGGAGAGTATTTTACTGCAGGCATCCGCCGGATCCGGAAAAACGACCCGGCTGACACACGAGGTTTTCAAGAGGATCAGCGGGGGGGCTAAATTCATCTGCGCGCTGACCTTTACACGCGCGGCCACCACCCAGATGCGAGTGCGTATCATGCAGGAGATTGCCCAAAACGAAAACCTGTCGCTCGCGGAGCGTCTCGGGCTGATCATGGAGGCAGGCAGAGTCGCCTACTCGACAATAGATGCCTTTTTCTACCGCCTTTTCACCACTACCGGTAAATTTGCCGAGTTGGCCGATGAAAAAGTGAAAATGAGGCTTCTGGCCCAGATAGGCGCAAGCTGGCGTGACCGGGTCGTTCAGGACGGCAACGCCGCCGGAGTCATTATGGCCGCCAGAATACTCGGAACCGATATCGAGTCTCTTTTTGAGTCGCTGGTCGGTGAAGACAGCAGCTGGCCTTTCGGTGCCAATGAGCCGACGGTTGCTGAGCTCGGCGATTTGATGACAGAAAATGCCATGCTGCAAAACAGGCTGGCCGGCCTTTATGAAAGAGCGGCCCGTATGGAAGGAGAAGTGACGGCCAATGTGAGAAACCGGGTCATCACCTGTATGTCCGGCTATGACAATTTCATCTCCAAAGTGCTGGCAACCCACGCCGATTTGGCTGATTACCTGAGTCTGGGGAAAAAAATAAACTGGCAGGATGCTCCTTACTCCTTACTGAACGATATTTTCTGCTCCTACCGGGAAAATGCCCAACGCCTTGCCGTGAACAAAGCGTTGTTGCGCGAGGTGGCTGTTTCCTCTCTTTATTGTTCATACCGGGAGGTGGCCCGAGACATTAAGGACATGAACGGGGTTGTCTTTTTTCAGGACCTGCGGGATGCACTCCTGGAGCTGGACAATCACGAACAGCGGCAACGCCCCCATCTGATGGAGCTTTATTTTTCTCTGGGGCTCGACAGGACACAGCATTTACTGATTGATGAATTCCAGGACACCTCAAAAAGTGATATCGCTATACTCATGCCGCTTATCGAAGAGATTCTCTCCGGCCCCGATGAGCGGGGTGACAGATCGTTTTTTGCCGTGGGGGACTGGAAACAGATGATCTACGGCTGGCGTGGAGCCGATCGCGAAGCTCTGGAAGAGGCAATCGGCGCTTACATACAAAACGGGACGATCAGGGAAAATTTCCTTCCATATAATTACCGCAGTACCAAGCGTTTGATTTCTTTCTTCAACGAGCTGGTGGAAAACCTTTTCGAAGGAAGAGAAAAAAACGAAAAGCAACTTCCGCCGGAAGGCTCTCCGGAATTCGACGGCCCGACCGAGGTAAATCATCAGGTGCTGGAAAAAGACGGCAGATCTCAGGAGCCGTTTTATGGGGCTATGGCGGATTATATCAGTAAGAAAAAAGACCACTACAACTGTTCGTGGGGGGATATGATAGTTCTAACCCTGACCAACAACCACGCGCAGAAAATTGAAGCGGCCCTCAGGAGCAGGGGTATTGGTGTCTCCACCGTCAAGGGCAGGCAGCTTCTTTCCACTCAGGAAGGAGTAAGCGTGATGACTTTCCTGGCTTTAGTTCTTGAGGTGGAAAAGCCCTCTGCGTATCTTTCGGCGGCCGCCTCTTCGGCTTTGATGAACAGATTGAGTATTGACATACGCGGGACACGCGCTGAATTTACCATGAAATATCCCCGTCCTTTCAGTTTAATGCCTGTGTTGGCGGCCATCGAGCTTTTGCGCGGAAAGATTTCTTCCTCTGTGCTGGATATCTGGCGGGAAGAGGCTCATTCGTTTTTTACCGAGGGGGGCCATGATGCAGATGAATTTCTGTCAGCCATGTTCGCCGCCCGCCTGCATATAAGCGTGCCGGAGACTTCCCACAGCGAATTCATCAAAGTGGATACGATTCACGGGGCCAAGGGCCTGCAATTCAGACATGTTTTTGTTTTTTGGGACGAAGAGGAGAAAAGCAGTCACTTCTATCTGGAGAGCCGTAACTCTTGGGTGAGGTTCTCGTCAAACGAAATAAATCTGTTGCGGGCCGGTCGTACGCCGGAGGCGGGGGAGGTCGTAGCCTGTTACGATAGAAGCCTTGCCCGCGCCCGCCGTGAGCGAGCCAATCTCTTGTATGTTGCCGTAACCAGAGCCCGACAGACCCTGACGGTGTTTTTGCCCGGTAAAAAAAGCGGCGATTACCCGCATGCTCACCAGGCTCTGCTTGATACATTCGCCGGTTTCAGGGTACCAGCTTCTGAAGAAAAATCAAGGGGACCCGCCGTCGAACCAGCGGAAGATGAGGTATTATTCTTCGATACGGTGTCTGTGCAAAATGGTGAGCCTGAGCCCTACGGCGAGATCGACCCGGAACTCCTGTCTCGTAGCATCCAGACGGGAATCGTGCGCGGTGAGCGGCTTCATCGCTGGCTTGCCGGCGTCGGAGTCTCCGGAGATCTACTGCCCAAAGGAGAACTCTCTGATGAGGAATACCAAACGGTTTTGCGCTTTATGAACAAAAGAGAGGTACGTGAGCTCATCTTCAGGCCGGGCCGGGTTTATACCGAGCAGCAGATATCCGACCGGGAGAATTTCGGGATTGTGGACAGAATGATTGTTTCCGACGAGCTGGTTACGGTCATTGACTACAAGTCCGGTTCGTTGCGCGGGCTCAGGCAAAAATATGAAGAACAACTCCAGCGATACCAACATATTCTCCAGAAGCTCTACCCGGCGGCGAGGGTGGAATATCATATCCTGCCCGTGGATGGATAAAGCAGCACCCTGAAGAATAGAGCTGAGAACTTCTCCTGGCCGTCCAGGAGGTTTGGCCTGACTGTACAAGACATGCGCCCAGGGAAAGGCATTATAAAGGACCCGGGCGGCCGGGTTGTTCGATTAAATGCGCTTCTGGTTGGTTTTGTAGGACATTGAGAAGCAAGCCGGTGATATTCAGTGTGTGCACCTTGGTATTTCTTTTTGTGCTTTTGCCTTCCTTTTCCCGATAAATCTTGACAATTATCTTCCTATCCATTAGCTTACGAGCAGTTTTTCATGAAGTTGCCTATGGCTTGTTTATATGCTCTGCATGAGTCGGGGGGAGGTTTAAAATGATCGGCGTTCTCATTACAACTCACGGAAATTTAGGAAATGAATTGATACATGCGGCGGAATCCATAAAAGGAAAACTCAAAGGAGTCATGCATGTATGCGTGGAGCAGAGCAGAGGTGTGGAAGAGCTGAAAAAAGAAATAAGCGGCGCGATCAAAAAACTGGACAAGGGTCAGGGGGTTTTGATCCTGACAGACCTTTTCGGCGGTACCCCTTCCAATATTTCCCTTTCCTTCATGAAGGAGGGCAAAATCGAAGTCGTCACGGGCGTGAATCTCCCGATGCTTCTGAAGCTTTCCGACGTGAAAGAAGGCATATCCCTCAATGAGTTTGCCCGTTTTATCAAAGATTACGGGAAAAATAATATTTCTCTGGCCAGTGAGATATTGAGCAAAAAAGCAACCGGGTAAGCAAGTGACAGAATCTTACGACATTGCTCTGGTTCGGGTGGACAACAGGTTGGTTCACGGTCAAATACTGGAAGCCTGGGTGCCCCATCTTGATGCGGAGTGTATCATGGTCGTTGACGATAATTCCGCGGCGGACTTCTTTTGCGAAACAGTGATTCGTATGGCGGTTCCGAGCCATATCGAAGTCAATATCTGCTCGGTGGAAGATTTTGCCTCGCATTATTCCTTTGCGCGGGGCAAGGGAAAGAAAACTATCGTTTTGTTTGCCAATATCGCCGACGCGCTTAGGGCCCATGAACTGGGCTTTCAATTCAATAAGCTCAATATAGGCAATATCAATCATGAAGAATACCGCCTGTGCTGTTCGCCGTCGGTTTTTTTATGTGATACGGAAATCGACGACATCTTGAAACTTTTACGTGTCAAGGGGGTCGCTGTCGAATTGAAGCGTGTTCCGAGAGAGAAGGGGATGGATATCAAAGACGCCCTCAGGGAATTTTGTTCATAAAGAAAAAGAGGTACACGGGAGTTTGCTTGCCAAAATAATCATCATATCTTTCGCCGGAAGCCTCATGTGCCTTGACAGGATTTTTATTCAGACCATGATTTCCCGGCCCATTGTCATCGCACCGGTCACCGGGCTGATTCTGGGTGATCCCTATACGGGTCTGATGATTGGTGCGATTCTCGAGTTGTTCTGGATGGATCGTGTCCCGATAGGAATATATATCCCTCCCAACGATTCTATAGCCGCCGCCTTTGCCTCGTCACTGGCCATCCTTGCCGGAGGAGGAGCGTCTGGTTCGGCGGACCGCCCGATGATCGCGCTGGCTGTGCTGATCGCGATACCTTTCGGCATTGCGGTAAAGCAAATAGACGTGAAAATCATGCAGGCCAACAACCGCCTGTCGGACGCGGCGATTCAGGAAGCAAAAGAGATCAATATACACGGCATTGAAAGAAAAACATACTTTGCCCTAGCAAGGATGTGGCTGTTATACTTGGTTGAGCTTTTCGTCATGCAGATAATTTTCATTCCCCTCACAGGCAAGTTCTATCCGTTGTTGCCGGCGGCTCTTCATAATGCTCTGGCGATGACGTATTATTTTCTGCTTGCGCTGGGAGTGGCGGTAGCCTTGAGCACTGTAAAGTTGCGCGGTGTCGTACCGGTTTTCTGTGCTTTGTTTTTGATCATTGCCCTGGTTGTGGAATTTGTCCATGTCTTTTGACGAAAGACCAAGCAGCCTTACTGTTGATTTGATGAGCGAAGAAGATTTGCCCGAGATACTGGCCATCGAACATGAGGCTCAATCAGCACCATGGACGGAAGGTATGTTCATCGAAGAAATGAAAGCACCCCGCGCCCATTGCCTGAGCGTCAAAGCCAAAGACCGGGGCCAGTCATTTATCGCCGCCTATATTGTTTTCCGTTTTGTGGCAGATGAGCTGCATTTGCACAATCTGGCTGTCCGCCGGGAATGCCGCAGGCAGGGACTGGGCAGTAATTTGCTGAATCTGATGAAAGATATCGGCCTGCAGGCGGGTATAACCAGCCGGACGCTGGAAGTCAGGGCGTCAAACCGCGAGGCGATCGGGCTTTACGAAAAATGTGGTTTTTCCGTCACGGGCAGGCGTTTGAGATATTACGACGATACCAAAGAAGACGCTCTTATTATGTGGGCGGAAAACCTGAAGGAATAGATCATGAAAGATATCTGTCTCGGGCTGGTGACTGCCAACGAGGAAATCAAGCGTAACTATTTTCTGATGAAGGTCGCTTTGCCGGACGGTTTTACCGATCCACTGCCGGGGCAGTTTGTCATGATGCGCATCGCCGGACTGCAGGATCCTTTCTTGTCCCGGCCACTGAGTATTTATGCTTTTTCCCGCAGCCAAAAAGGTTGCATGATTGAACTTCTCTACCGTGTCGCCGGCAGAGGCACAGGCATCATGGCCGGCCTGATCGCCGGCTCCGAAGTGGAAGTTATCGGCCCTCTGGGGCAAAGTTATGTGGTCGACCCGCGCAGGGAAAACATCGTCTTTATCGCGGGTGGTATCGGGGTGGCACCCCTGTCCCTTCTGGCTGGGCATCTGGGCGAAACCGTCTGCCGCGAAGCCTCATCAATGACTTTTTTTCTGGGGGCGCGAACGGCCGAAGAAATTGTCGGGCTCGAACTTTTACATAAATACTGTTACCGTGTTATTGTCTGTACCGACGATGGAAGCATGGGGGAAAAAGGGCAGGTGATAAGCGTATTCAAAAAGGAGATGGCTAAATTCCCGTCCGCTGAAACTGCCCTGTATGCCTGCGGGCCGAGGCCCATGCTCAAAGCGCTCGCGATTATGGTGGGAGGCAAATATATGTGTCAGGTGTCCCTTGAAGAGCGTATGGCCTGCGGTGTGGGCGCCTGTGCCGGATGTGTCGTCGCGATAAAGGAGCAGGCAGGGGCGATGGCCTACAGGCGGGTTTGCGCCGACGGGCCGGTTTTCGATCTGGAAAAGGTGATCTGGCAATGAGCAAGGCGGTTAAAAATTATAAGGCAGGCGAGGGCATGAAAGTAAACATCGCCGGGTTACAAATGAAGAATCCGGTGATAACCGCTTCCGGCACGTTTGGCTACGGTGAGGAATACGCCGATTACATCGACCTTAATCTGCTGGGAGGAATCTCCGTCAAGGGGCTTTCTCTTGCACCCCGTGCAGGCAATCCGCCGCCGCGGATTATGGAAACGACCGGCGGCATGCTCAATTCCGTCGGCCTGCAAAACATCGGCGTTGACGCTTTCATTGAAGAGAAAATACCTTTTTTACGCAAATTCGATGTGGCGGTCATTGCCAATATCTACGGCGAGAGCTATGCCGATTATGCGGCGGTGGCCGCGAAGCTCGACGGGGTGCCAGGCGTTCACGCGCTGGAGGTGAATATCTCCTGTCCGAATGTTCAAAAAGGGGGGCTCAGTTTCGGGGCCGACCCCAGGGCGGCGGCCGAGGTGACGCGACGTGTCCGGGCGAAAAACAGCCTGCCCCTGATCGTCAAGCTGACCCCCAATGTCACGGACATTACCGTCATTGCGCGTGCGGTGGAGCAGGCGGGCGCAGATGCAGTTTCGCTCATCAATACACTGACCGGGATGTCCATTGACCTTGATACGAGAGAGCCTCATCTGAAAAGCATTACCGGCGGCCTGTCCGGGCCGGCCATCAAGCCGGTCGCGCTCCGGATGGTATGGCAGGTGGCCAGGCAGGTGAAAATCCCGGTGATCGGCATGGGTGGGATCATGACGGCCCGTGATGCCCTGGAGTTTATGGTAGCCGGCGCCAGCGCTGTGCAGGTGGGCACAGCAAGCTTTGTCAATCCCCGTTCCGGCGTGGAAATTATCGACGGCATGCAGGGTTATATGAAGAAAAACAGGATAAAAAAAATCACGGATATCGTCGGGACACTCAAGACATGAGCATGGGAAGCAGAGCTTTGCAGATTATCGAAGGTGTGTATCAGATAGGCGGCCCGAATATCACCACCGGAGAGGATGCGGCGGTTTTCCTGATTGACTTCAGCGGCGAGCTGGTTTTGATCGATGCAGGAGCCGGAGGCACTTCCAAAAAGCTCGTCAGCAATATCGAGATGCTGGGGCTGAATCCCTCCTCTTTGTCGCACGTCATTCTGACCCACTGCCATATTGACCATATCGGTTCGGCCCCTTTTTTCAGGGATAAATACAAGGCGCGCCTTGTTATCCATGAACTGGATGCCAGGGCTGTGGAAGTAGGTGACTCGATCCGCACCGCCGCCAACTGGTACGGCAGGTCATTTCCCCCCACCCCAATTGATATGAAATTAAAGGGAGAGCTTGAAGTGCTCGACTTCGGTGGGGAAAAGCTTCACCTCCTGCACACTCCCGGCCATACGCCCGGCTCGATCTCCGTTTATCTGGATCGTGCAGGCAAAAGAGTGCTGTTCGGGCAGGATATCCACGGGCCGTTCAACCAGGCGTTCGGCTCCGACATTGCCGACTGGAGGGACTCAATGCACAAGCTCCTGGCACTGGAGGCGGATATATTGTGCGAGGGACATTTCGGCACGTATCAACCGGCAGACAAGGTGCGGGACTATATCGAGCATTATCTTGAGGAATACGATTGAGTATTAAGGATAAAGGACAAAGGATAAAGGCTAAAGGATAAAGGCTGAAGTTCATAGTTTACAGTCTGTGGCTGTCGGCAAAAAATAATTTCTGCCGGTGTGAAAACCCGCGCTTACCTGCAAGTCAAGTGCACGGAGGCGAAATCACAAGGGAGTGTTTACACCCCAGCCTTCCAGATGGCCATTCTGCTGATCTTTGGATCATCTAAATGAGCGCGAGGCTGTCCGCCACGGCCATACCTGCCAGTGTCGGCCGCAGGCGACCTTCCTTGATCTCGATCAGCTTGTTTTTTTTCAGCTCTGCAATCGTCTTTTTTTTATCATGGAGCAGGTCCGTCCCGTATTCGGCTTTGTATTTTGACAAATCAATCCCGTCTTTGGTGCGCAGACCCAGAAAAAGAGCCTCCAGTGCCAGCTGTTCAGTGATAAGGTCTTCCGACTGAGAAACAACCTTGCGGGAGCCGGCAATTCCCGTGATATAGTCGTGCGCGTTTTCAATGTTCCACCAGCGGCGACCGTCTGAAAAAGAATGGGCGGAGGGTCCCAGTCCCAGGTAAGGAATATGGCGCCAGTATTTCAAGTTGTGACGTGATCTCGATGATGGGGAGAGCGAGAAATTGGACACTTCGTAGTGATCGTAACCTTTTTGTGAGAGTACTGTGGAGGTGGTCGTAAAGAAGGTCATAGACTCATCATCGCCCGGTAACTTAAAACCTTCGCGCCGGTAGTGAAGGAAAAGTGGGGTTTTCGGCTCCAGTGTAAGCTGGTAGCAGGAAAGATGTTCAGGCACAAAAGACGCAGCAGTCTCGAGTGTCTGTCGCCACAGTTCGATGCTCTGCCCGTGAATTGCATAAATCAGATCAATGCCGATATTGTCAAAGCCGGCACGGCGCACCTGATCGACAGCTCTGAGCGCTTCGCTGGCTGTGTGTCTGCGGCCGAGAAATTTCAATAAGCCATTGTCAAACGATTGCACGCCGATATTGAGGCGGTTAATTCCCAGGGCGCGCAGGGAATGTAAATACTCTAAAGACAGATCGCCCGGATTAGCCTCCAGTGTGATTTCCACATGCCGGTCAATCCCAAAAATTGCGTGTGCCGCATTGAGAATCTCTTCAATTGACGTTGCAGGTAACACGGAAGGGGTGCCGCCGCCGAAATAAACTGTGTCGAAGTTACGAAAATGATTTTCATAAAAAGCCATCTCACCGATGACGGCTGGTATAAAGCGGGGGATCAGCTCCGGAGCGGCAACCGAGTAGAAGCTGCAGTAGCCGCATTTGCTGAGGCACACAGGAATGTGAATGTAGAGCCCGGGGCTAGTCATTATCCGATTTAAGGACCGCCAGAAACGCACTTTGGGGAATGCTGACCTGGCCGATCATCTTCATGCGCTTTTTACCTTCTTTTTGTTTTTCCAAAAGTTTCCGTTTGCGTGTGATGTCTCCTCCGTAGCATTTAGCCGTGACGTCCTTGCGGAAGGCACTGATGGTGCTGCGGGCGATAATCTCTCCCCCGATGGCTCCCTGAATGGCAATTTTATACATCTGCCGGGGGATTTCATCCTTTAGCCGCTCGCAGGCGATAAGCGCACGGGCACGTGCCCGTTCACGATGAACGATCTGGGACAGAGCGTCCACTTTTTCACCGTTGACCAGTATGTCCATCAGCACAAGGTTGCTGTCGCGGTAGTCGATCACGTCATAGTCAAACGAGCCATAGCCCTGTGTGACGGATTTGAAGCGGTCGTAGAAATCGAAAATTACCTCGGCAAGCGGCATTTCATAAGAAAGTTCTACGCGGCCGGGGCCTGTGTAATTCATATTGGAATTGACGCCGCGCTTTTCCATGCACAGTTTCATGACCGTACCCAGATAGCGTTCCGGAAGCATCATCGAGGCCCGGATGTAGGGTTCTTCTCCTCTGGCGATACTCATCGGGTCCGGGTAATGTGTGGGATTGTCCACATAAAGCACGCGTCCGTCCTTGAGCGTAAAGCGGTAGCGAACACTCGGCACGGAAAGAATTATCGACAGGTGAAATTCTCTTTCAATCCGTTCCTGGACAATGTCCAGATGCAAAAGCCCCAGGAACCCGCAGCGGAAACCCTGCCCCAGCGCGGCGGACGAGTCTTTTTCGTAAACAAAAGAGGCGTCGTTGAGTTTGTACTTTTCGAGTGAGTCGGCCAGATCCTGATAGTCATCCGACGCTATGGGATAGATGGAAGCAAATACGACCGGCTTGACTTCCTTGAAGCCGGGCAGAGGTTTCGTGCAGGGACGCTCATGATGAGTGATCGTATCGCCCGTATGGACATCGGAGACGGTCTTTACCCCTGCGATGATGTAGCCCACCTCGCCCGCAGAGAGCATGTTGCGCTTTGTCCGCTGCAGCAGAAAATGCCCTACTTCTTCAACTTTATAGGTGGCGTCACTGGACATAAAACGGATGATATCTCCGGCCTTGATCGTGCCTTCAAAGATCCGGCAGTGAATTATGGTGCCTCTGTAGCTGTCGTATTGTGCGTCGAAGATCAGTGCGGCAAGAGGCTCCCTGGGGCTTCCCTGGGGTGCGGGAATGCGCCCGACGATCGCCTCGAGAATTTCCTCCATGCCGATACCCTCCTTGGCGGAGGCCCGGATGTGCGTGTCGGGGTCGAGTCCCAGTTCTGAGTCTATTTCCTCCAGTACACGGTCGATATCGGCGGCCGGCAGATCAATTTTATTGATGACCGGGATGATCTCGAGATTGTGTTCCATCGCCAGATAGAGATTGGCCAATGTCTGCGCCTGAACTCCCTGTGCCGCATCGACGAGCAGCAACACACCTTCACAGGAGGCCAGCGAGCGGGAAACTTCATAGGAAAAATCGACATGACCGGGCGTGTCAATCAGGTTGAGTGTATAATCCTTTCCGTCTTTCGCTCGATAGGGGAGGGAAATCGCGTTGCTTTTGATGGTAATGCCCCTTTCCCTTTCTATGTCCAGGTTGTCGAGTATCTGATCCTGAAAATTTCTTTCATTGCTGATGCCGGTAAATTGTATGAGCCGATCGGCAAGGGTTGATTTGCCGTGATCGATATGTGCGATAATACTGAAGTTTCTTATGTTTTCCATAAAGTGTCAAAAAAAGCCTTCCTAGTTATGGAAGGCTTTTATACTAAAATCTTTCCGGATGCAATTATCCGAGTTTACTCACCAGTTCTTCGGAAACCTCCTTTACGCCGGGACGGCCGTCCACGACGATCACCTTTGTTCTTTCCTTGAAGAAATTTACTGCCGCCAGTGTGCCGGTTTTGGTGTCGTAATAGATGCCGTGGCGTTTGTCGATCGCCTGTGCGTCCTGATCATCGGCGCGGGTAGATAATTCTTCGCAACCGCAGACCCGGCAAACGGTTTTACCGTCGTGGGTATGGGGTTTGATGGCATCAATGTAGATATTGTTGGGGTGGTTGTTGTCTATTTTGCACAGCCGACGGCCCATAATGCGGTTTTTGGATGTTTCACGGTCGAGGTCAATTTCGATGACGATGTCGAGTTTGATGTTTTCTTTGTTGAGAGCCTCCCAGAGTGCCTCTGCCTGCGCCAGATTACGGGGGAAACCGTCAAGCAGCCAGCCGTTTTTAGCGTCATCCTCTTTGAGGCGGTCCAGGATCATCGGAATAGTAATGTCATCGGGGACCAGTTCGCCGCGGTCGATGTAGGCTTTAGCTTTTTCACCCAGCGGGGTTTTGTTGGAAATGTTCTGGCGGAAAATAACACCGGTTTCAATGTGCGGAACATTGAATTTTTTCTGAACGATCGCTCCCTGCGTGCCCTTGCCGCTGCCGTTGGGGCCAAACATTAAAATATTCACTGTATTTAAACTCCTTTCCGGTAGATATTTAACGCGGCTCTTATAATGTATTGCTGAGAATTTCGCAATGATTAAATTGACCGTCAGTCTGATTTTGACTTTTGTTCTTTTTGACTCAAGTAATTAGTTGTTTTTCTTTTCGGCCTGCGGATTTTGAGTTTTCCCGGGTTTGCCTGCGGTAAGTTCTCTGATGGCCGTGGAGATAGCAACCTCACGATGAGAACCTGCCGGATAGTAGGGCAGGGCTTTGCGCAGATGAAAAAGCGCACTTTCCTTTTTATTTTCCTTTTTAAAGTAGGATCCGAAGTAGAAATGAGACTCGCCTGCGCGGTTTAGTTTTCCCTGACACATGGCTATTTGGTACAGAACCTGAGCATCATCGGGAAATTTGTTTTCCAGAAGCAGGTAATATTTCAAGCTTTTATGATAGTCACCCGCCGTAAAGTAAGCCCTTGCCAGGGCCCGCATAATTTGTTCGTCATCGGGGCTAAGCGCAGCGGCCTTGTAAAGATGTGTTATGGCATGAGAAGTGTCTCCGGTTTTCAGGCTGACCAGGCCGATACTTTTTAATATGTCAGTATCTTGTGGCGCTGAGGCCAGAGCCCTGGAGAGCAGGACCAAGGCTTCCCCCGGATGGCCGAGCTCGTCTTCCGCCAGTGCCAGCGCATACAAAAGATCGACATTGTGCGGGTTGTTTTTCAGGTCCTGTATGAGTTCGTGGTGATATTTGCGCAGGTCATCCGCATCTCTGGAGATCAGAGACTTGATGCGCACGAAATTGCCGACAATGTTATGTGCTCCTCCTGTGTTGCGGTACTGGGTTGCCAAAAGAGTGTCGAGATAGAAAATACGGTCGTCGGTTCCCGGGTGGGTGCCAAGGTATGATGGTATCGTTTTGGAGAAAAACTCGTATTGTTTAATGATTTTCAGAAACTCGACCATGGCGGCAGGATAATAGCCGGCAGCGACCAGGTAGGTGATTCCCAGCCGGTCCGCCTCTTCTTCATGTTCGCGCTGATATTTGAGACTCATTTGTGTCGCGCCGGCGAGCGAAAAAGAGGCAATGGCCGCTGAAGCCTCTCCACCTCCGCCGATTAAAGCCGCCGCGACAAGACCGGCCAGCATGGCAATATTCAATTTTTGTGATTTTTCAATGATGGAGGCGACATGCCGCGCGTTGGCGTGAGCGATTTCGTGCGCCATAACTCCGGCGAGCTGGGCTTCGTTTTCCACCACGGAGATCAGCCCTTTGTTGATGTAAATGTAGCCCCCGGGTGTGGCAAAAGCGTTGATGCCGGTGCTGTTAAAAACGGAAAAAGTGTAGTTAAAAGGGGCTTTGTCGGAACCGGCCAGGATCCGGTTGCCCACATCGGCAATATAGGCACTGAGCTTTGTGTCATGGAGGATAAAATTATTTTGTTCGAGTTTGTCGTAAATCTCCTTGCCGAGCTTTTTTTCATCTTCAATCGTAAAGGCGGCACGGGCAGGTTGAGCCGCGAGCAGCACAAGGAGGCCAATGGCCGTAAATAAAGAAAAGTATTGATTTTGAATGATTTTGAACATATTTAGCCGTGTAGTTTTTTCGATAAGCAAATAGTAGCTGCTTTGCCGGTTTTAGGCAAGATTTTTCCTGGAGAAATCAAACGGGACAGACGGCGGAGGTGATGTCTTGAAAGAAGCGGTAATAACGATCGATGGTCCGGCAGGGGCGGGCAAAAGCACGGTCAGCAAAGCCGTTGCCGCGGAATTAAACTACCTGTACCTGGACACGGGAGCCCTTTACCGTGCCCTGGCGTACACAGCGATGAAAAACAAAATAGATCTACACAATCCCCTGGCAATCGCCTCGTTTTGCCGGCCGGTTGAAGTTGAACTCAAAAACAACAACGGTAAAATGGAGGTGTTTGTCGATGGAGAAGGGTTGGGCGAAAAAATACGCAGCGAAGAGGCGGGGCTGGCTGCATCCGTTATTTCCGCCTATCCGGCCGTTCGCGAAAAGCTGCTCGCACTGCAAAGGCAAGCGGGTGCTAAGGGAGGGATTGTCGCCGAGGGAAGGGATATGGGGACGGTCGTTTTTCCTGATGCACGCTTCAAGTTCTTTCTCGATGCAGGAATTGAAGAGAGAATTAAAAGACGCGCCGGAGAACTCAGCCATAAAAACAGGGAAGTGGACACTAAGGCAATTGCCCGCGATATGGAAGCCAGGGACAAGCAGGATGCAGACAGACAAATAGCTCCCCTGGCCGCGGCCAAAGACGCGCTGGTGATTGATTCAACATTGCTCAGCATCGCGCAAGTCGTCGAAATAATTCTGAGGCGTGTCAGAGCTGCAAAACAGTGACGGCCACCCTGCCGTATTTAACCTTATCATGGATTTGTCTTGCTATTTAATTTTCTCTATGTTAGCTAATAAAACTTAAAAAATGTTCAAAGAAATAGGGGGTATTCGTCAATGGTTAACAATCATAACACAAACTCGCAAAACGAAAAGGAGGTTATTGCCAAGACTCCGGTTTCCGGCGAAAGTTCCACCGCAGCACAGACCAAAGAAGAGGACATGGGGTTTAAGGAGCTCTACGAGCAGAGCCTCAGCCAGCTTCAATACGGTGACGTTACGCGCGGCACCGTTGTCCAAATTACTGCCGATGCGGTTATGGTCGATGTGGGCTGGAAATCGGAAGGTTATATACCGATCAAAGAGCTGAAAGATGACCAGGGAAATGTGTTAGTTTCCGTTGGCGACGATATAGAAGTTTTCATAGACAAAAGAGATGCGGACGGCAGCCTCGTACTCTCCAGAGAAAAGGCGGCCAAGCTCAAAGTCTGGGACGAAATAAAAAATGTCAGCGACAATAACCTGACCATTAAAGGCACGGTTGTGGAGAAGGTAAAAGGCGGTCTCTCCGTTGATATCGGCATTACCGCCTTCCTGCCCGGTTCGCAGGTGGATGTGCGTCCCGTCAAAGACCTTGAGCAGTTTGTCGGCCAGACATTTGAGTTTAATATTTTGAAGTACGACCGCAAACGCAGCAATGTGGTCCTCTCCAGGCGTGCCATCGTGGCCGAGCAAAGAGCAGCGGAAAAGCAGGAAGCGTTGAAAAATATCAATGAAGGTGCGGTTGTGGAGGGGGTCATCAAGAATATTACCGAATACGGAATCTTCATCGACCTGGGGGGCATCGACGGTCTGCTACATGTGACAGATATTTCCTGGGGAAGAATCGCCAAACCGTCGGAGATGTTCCACAAAGGAGACCATATCAAAGTAAAGGTTCTTACTTTTGATCGTGAAAAAGAAAGGGTGTCGCTCGGAATCAAGCAGCTTCATGAAAATCCCTGGGAGAATATTGCCGAACGGTATCCTGTCGGTATGCTGGTCGAGGGTAAAGTCGTTAATCTGACCGATTACGGAGTCTTTATTGAGCTTGAACCTGGCGTGGAAGGCCTGATTCACATTTCGGAGATGTTTTGGACCAGAGAAATCAAACACCCGTCCAAGGTTTTGAATGTCGGAGACACAATCAATGTGGTTGTTCTGGAAGTCAACGCAGAGGCCAAACGTGTTTCTCTGAGCCTGAAACAGACAAGCCCCAATCCCTGGGAAAAGTTGAAGGAAAAATATCCTCCGGGTACAATCGTGAAAGGGCAGGTAAGAAACATAACCAATTTTGGCGTTTTTGTCGGGATTGAAGACGGTATCGATGGTCTGGTGCATGTTTCGGACATCTCCTGGAAACATCGCGTCGCTCACCCTTCGGAGTATTTCAAAAAAGGGCAGGAGGTAGAGGCGGTTGTACTGAATATAGACGTGGACAACGAGAAATTTTCGCTGGGTATTAAACAGATCGAAAAGAACCCCTGGGATGAGCTGCCGCAGAAATACGCTCCCGGCAGTGTCGTAACCGGGAAAATCACCAACTTCACCGACTTTGGGATTTTTGTGGAAATCGAAGAAGGAATTGAGGGATTGGTGCATATTTCCGAGATTAGCCAAAAACGCGTCAAGTCATCTCAGGAACTGTACAATGTGGGTGATATCGTTTCGGCAGTGGTCAAAAGTATCGATCCCCGGTCAAAGAAAATCCGCCTGAGCATCAAGGAAATGGAGGCGCCGCCACAGACGGCTGCGCCGTCCGGTAACCAGTATATAAACAACCGGGAAAATATCGGATCAACTCTTGCGCAGGCGTTGGCCGACGTTAAAATCAGCCACCAGCCCAAGGAATGAAATAAATGAAAAAGCATCCGGTAATTTCTGGATTGGTTTTGCTCATTCTGATCGGAACATTGTTTTATCTGTACTTTTACCGGGTCGGAGCGAATTCCGGCACGGTGGTCAAGCGGGGATTTACACTTAGCGAAAAAGTGGGTGTGGTGCCGATAGAGGGAGTGATCTCCGATTCAGCTGAAATCACCGGATACATAGATGAATTCGCCAAAGATAATTCCATTGTCGCCGTAGTGGTACGTATCGACTCGCCGGGTGGTGGTGTCGCTGCGTCCCAGGAAATATATGACGCCATCGTCGCTCTCAGGAAAAAGAAAAAAGTGGTTGTTTCTATGGGGTCGGTGGCTGCCTCGGGCGGTCTTCTGATCGCCTGTGCCGGAGATAAAATTGTTGCCAATCCGGGCACCATTACCGGAAGCATATCGGCGATCATGCAGTTTGCCAATATCGAAGAGCTTCTCAGTAAGATTGGCGTGAAGTCAACCGTCGTCAAAAGCGGACCTTATAAAGATATCGGTTCACCGATGCGGGAAATGACGCAGGAAGAAAGGGCAATCATTCAGGAGCTGATCGATGATATCTATAATCAGTTTGTCGAGGTGATTGTCCGCGAACGTAAACTGACGCGCAAGCAGGTCGAAACGATTGCCGACGGAAGGGTGTTTTCCGGTCGCAAGGCAAAAGATTTAGGTCTTGTGGACGAACTTGGAGACATGGCCGCCGCCGCCCGGTTGGCGAGCTCACTGGCGGGAAAGGGCGAAAATTTCGATTTGGTCTATCCTCAAAAAAAGCGTTCTTCATTTTTATCCTATATTCTGGAACAAGCAGCCACACAAATCAGCCGATCGTTGGCAGCGCAGTTTCAAAAAAGCACCAAAGCAAGTTATCTTTACGAGCCCTGATACTTTTCATGAGACGATCTGACGATGACAAAAAGTGAATTGATAAAAAAAGTGCAGGCCAGGTTTCCGATATTTGACCAGGGTGACATCACGCTGGTGGTGAAAACTGTCTTTGATTCCATGACGCACGCCTTGAAAATGGGTGAAAAAATCGAGATCAGGGGCTTTGGGACATTCACTGCCAGGCAAAGAAAAGCCCGACTCGCACGCAATCCGAAAACAGGCGCTACGGTAGAACTGTCCGACCGGAAAAATCCCTTTTTCAAACCAGCCAAAGACCTGCGACAAAAGGTGGATGGTAAAAATGAGTTATAAAAACATCATTGTCGATAAGAAAAAAACATACGCGATCATCCAATTTAACCGCGCCAAGGAAATGAACGCTCTTTCCAAAGAAATGAGGCTGGAATTTAACGATGCGCTCGAAGATGTGGAAAAAGACGCGCAGATGAGGGTTTTAATCATTACCGGCGGGGAATATGTATTTTCCGCCGGCATGGATATCAAGGAAATGTCTCTGCTTTCCAACGTCGAAATCGATGATTATTTCGAATCGATGAAAAGGTATCTCAATAAAATATATTCTTACCCAAAACCGGTTATCGCGGCGGTCGGCGGCATTGCCCTTGGAGGCGGTTTTAATATTGTTACGGTGTGCGATCTGATTGTTGCTTCGGAAAGCGCAATATTTTGCCATCCGGAACTGAAATTCGGGTTAAGCCCTCTTTTTTACCCTTTGAGCCAGATTGTCGGCGTGATGAAGGCAAAAGAAATCGTCATGCTCGGAGAACCGATCGGAGCAAATGAGGCAGAGCGTATCGGGCTGATCAACAAGGTGGCGCCCCCTGAAAAATTCATGCAGGAAGCGGAAAAAATGGCGGAAATTCTGGCTTCCAGGTCGGTTAAGGCTCTCGAAGAGCTAAGAAAGATCTGCTCGGTTGTGCCCAGAATGGACAAAATCGCTGCACTGGACATGGAGATGTCCATAGGCTGCATGCTCTTTTCCCGCGACGAGCGGAAAATTCACATGAACGAAGTTCTGTTTCTGGAAAAATTAAGAAAGAAAAAACAAAAATAGGCAAACTCTGCCAGCAGCGGGGTTGAAAAACGTTGATGCACGCCGATGTTGACGCCCGCCGGCTCAGAACGCATCCCATTCATTGTCGGGAGCGGCAAAGTCTTTGAGCTGGTCCCTTCTTTTTTTGTGCTGGAGTTTCTTGAGCGCTTTGGCCTCGATCTGACGGATTCTCTCTCGTGTTACGCCCATCATATCGCCGACCTCTTCGAGAGTAAATGGGCCGAAATTGCAGGCGACCCAGGTGCAATTGAGAAAAGTTTCGGTTTTGAGACGCCATTCGCAGGTGACATCGGTGCAGACTTCCTTAATCAGACAACCTTTTTTCTTACAAATGTAGGTATTAATCATGCACATGATCCTTTCGGTTAAAAAATCGGCCGTAACTTATTGAAACTTGAATTATTTGTCAATGTTTTTCTGTAAAAAAGACCGCCGGTGACGACCTTTACGGGCAGGGAAAAGCTGTCAGGGCCGTTAAAAGGCGATCTTTTCCTTTGGGCGCCTTTCCGGGACATAGACGTGAGGAATTTCGCCGTCATTCCACTGGCGGGAAACATACAGGTTGCAATAGCAGCTTCCGTATTCCCTGACGTCATCGGCGCGGTATACACAGGGGCAGATGATGTCGCGGTCCTTCTCCCGGTCTCCCGAAGCTAAACGGCAGGGACAGGATGTATAACCGTAGCGCTCTTTGTTAACCAGCAGGTCAGCCAAGATAGAGAGGGTCCAATTCTTGTCTTTGTTAAAAAAAAAGCCTTTCGGCTCCTGCGCTTTTTTGAGCATTTCATAAAGTTCAGCGGCTGTCATTAAATTCCCAGTGCCTCCCTGATATCGTTTTCCCGGAAACCGATGATGATTTTTTCACCAATAATTATTGTCGGAAAAGAACGCTCGGGATTGTATTGGATGACTTCGTCAAGCGCCGCTGTTCTGGCCTCGTCCTTGAGGATATCCACATCGGTCGTCTCAAATTCGATGTTATGGTCATTTAGGAACTTCTTGGCCGCTTTGCAGTGGCTGCATGTTGTCAGCGCGTAAATCTTAACTTTTTTGCCCATGGGGAATCCTCCTTTTTCAGAGAGCTAAATTATACATTATCGTCATGTTGTCAAGGTGTGCCTCTGTAATGCGGCACTTAAAGATTGATTGACAATAAATATCAATTAATATATCAGATTCACACATTTCGAAGAAAGTGAAGGCGCTATGAAGCACAGTGGTGTTATTGTCCAGGAAGGGTTTCCCTTCATCATAGTTTCAATCATTATCACTATTGCCGCCTTTTATTTAGGTTTTGCCTGGCTTGCCGTCTTTTTGGCGGCGCTTACCGTTTTTATTATTTGTTTTTTTCGCAATCCGCAACGAAAATTTCAGGATGAGAAAAATCTGGTCATCTCGCCCGCCGATGGGAAAGTCATTAAAATCGATGACGTTGAACTGGAAGGATCAATGTCCGGACGGTTTAAAAAAATAAGTATTTTTATGAATGTCTTCAACGTACATGTAAACCGTGCACCCTACAACGGCACGATTGAGAAAATAATCTACCACAAGGGAAAGTTTCTTTCCGCCAATCTCGATAAGGCATCCGCGGAAAATGAAAGAAATGAGATCATGATTCGTACGCCCGATGGCAAGGTGGTCTGGGTTGTGCAGATTGCCGGACTGATTGCCAGAAGAATCGTATGCTGGACGGCAAGCGGAGCAACGGTCGCCAAGGGAGAGAGAATCGGCATGATCCGTTTCGGCTCGCGTGTTGAGGTTTTTCTTCCCGCCGATTCCAGCATTGTCGTCAAATTGGATGATCAGGTCCGGGCAGGAAAAACTCATCTAGGATACCTCTCATGAACGAAGAATCACGAAGCAGTGAAGAACAGCGACATCAAAAAATAAAATTTAAAAAAGGCATTTACGTTCTTCCGAACCTTCTGACCACGGCAAGCCTTTTTATGGGCTTTTATTCCATTGTCGCTTCCATTCAAGAGAAATTTTTCTGGGCGGCTGTCGCTATTTTCGTCTCTCTGGTTTTTGACGGTCTGGACGGCAGGGTGGCTCGCATCACAAACAGCACCAGTAAATTCGGTGCTGAGTACGATTCTTTATCTGATCTCGTTGCCTTCGGCGTCGCCCCCTCTCTTTTAGCTTATGTATGGGCTATGTCTTTTTATGGAAAGCTCGGCTGGATGGCCGGCTTCCTTTTCGTTGCCTGCGGCGCTTTGCGTCTGGCTCGCTACAACATCCAGATCGGCATTATTGAAAGCAATGTATTCAACGGGCTTCCCATTCCCGCGGCCGCTTCGGTGATTGCTGCCACGGTTATCTTCTTCCATGATCTCGGGGTCGAGGGAACTTATCACCATCCCGGTATCGTGATTATGGTAACAGCTCTGTCGCTTCTGATGGTCAGCAATGTAAAATACTACAGCGGTAAAGACATGAAACTGTTTTCACGCATGCCATTTCGCGCGTTTCTGGTTCTTATCGGAGTTATACTGATCGTTGTTTATAAGCCGGAAGTTTCAATATTCGTATTTTTTGTTACCTACACTCTTTCCGGGCCATTGTGGTGGGTTGTCAAAACTGTCAAGAAATTGAAAACGAACAATGCCGGGCCAAACCCGGCCTGAAAATGCTCATGTGAGATGATGATAAGAAGACCCGGCGGCTGGCCATGAGGATAACAGGAGGTGAGTGCAGAGGAAGAGCGTTGAATTTTCCTTCCCGTTCGCCCCAGAGACCAACAACGGATTTTTTGAGATCTGCTCTTTTTAACCTGATTGGTCAACCCCCGCCTCAGGATATTTTGGATTTATACGCAGGTTCCGGCTCAGTTGGACTGGAGGCCTTAAGCCGCGGCACCCAAAGAGCGGTGTTTGTGGAAAAAAACAGGACACTTGCCGGAATCATCAAAAAAAATGCCGGTATGTGCGGATACATGGACAGAAGCTTGATCATCGAAGCCGAAGTCAAGGCAGCGCTTGTCGATCTTCATCGACGGGAGCAAAGATTTGCACTTGTCTTTGCAGACCCGCCTTACAATCAGGGGTTTGTCGCTCAAACACTTCTGTCATTGGATGATTCTCCGGTTTGCCGTAACGACGGGTTTATCGTGTTGCAGCACTCGGTTCACGAGCAGTTGCCCACTTCAGACAGTTGGGAGCTTATACGGCAAAGGAAGTACAGTGATCATATTTTAAGTTTCGTGAGGATGTAAAAACATGACTCAGGACAGGTTTGAAAAAAAGACAGCAGTTTATCCCGGCTCTTTCGATCCGATTACCAATGGGCATGTAGATATCATCAAAAGAGGCATTCGCATATTCGACGAGATAATTGTTCTTGTCGCCTATAATCCGCAAAAATCATTTCTTTTTTCGATGGAGGAAAGATGTCAGCTGATCCGGGAAATATTTTCCGGCACGGAAGGGGTGCGCGTGGACGCTCATGCAGGGCTCCTTGTCGATTATCTGAAAAAAAACGACTTGAACATTCTTTTGCGCGGTATGCGTGCCGTGTCGGATTTTGAGTATGAATTTCAAATGGCACTGATGAACCGGCGGCAGACCAGAGATATCGAGACGGTATTTCTGATGAGTGGTTTCAAGTGGTTTTATACCAGCTCAAATTTAATTAAGGAAGTGGCACGCTTCGGCGGCAGCGTAAGGGGGCTGGTGCCGGAAAATGTTTATGCCAGACTGATGGAAATATTCGGAGAGCAAAATCAGAAAGCAAAATAGGCAGGTTTTCGGTCAGGATGGGAAACCTGTCCGAAACTGCTGCATTACGAATTTGGAAGGACGGTAAGAATGGGAGGCCTTTTCGGGGTAGTCACGGAAGATACATGCGTACGCACCCTTTTTTATGGAACAGATTATCATTCGCATTTAGGCACGGAACATGCCGGAATGGCGGTGCTGGGGCAGAAAGGGTTCTACAATACAATACACGAAATATCACAGGCGCAGTTCAAATCGCGCTTTGTGGATGATTACCGAAAAATGGAAGGTCATTCGGGTATCGGCGTGATTGACGATGAAGCACCTCAGCCTCTTATTTTCCGTTCCAAGTTCGGTGTGTTTGCTGTTGTGGCCACGGGGCTGATTACCAACAAGAAGAAACTTGTCGATGAATTGCTCAACGAGGGTGTTTCTTTTTCCGAGATGGCCGGGGGCGGCGTCAACAACGCCGAGCTTGTCGCCGCGCTCATCAATCGGGGCGACAACATCGTGGAAGGGATCGCCTCGATGCGCGGCATCATTGAAGGCTCTGTCTGCGCTCTGGTTCTCACGCGGGAAGGCATTTATGCGGCACGTGATAAAGCCGGCCGCTTTCCCCTGGCGTTGGGTAAAAGCATCAAGTCGGATGTTAAATCGTTTGTGGTGGCCACAGAGGCGAGCTCATTTGAAAACCTCGGTTATGAATTGCTGAGGTTTCTGGGGCCGGGTGAAATTGTGCTTCTTTCTCCCCAGGGAATCAGACAGCTGAAGCCCGAGGGACACGATCTGAAAATTTGTTCTTTTTTATGGATTTACACTGGTTCGCCCTCATCCATTTATGAAGGCATCGGCGTGGAAGACACCAGAGAGCGCTGTGGCCGCTATCTGGCCAGACGCGACAATGTCGAGGCGGATTTTGTCACGGGTGTTCCCGATTCCGGCATCGGGCATGCCATCGGCTATGCGATGGAATCAGGCATCCCGTACCGTCGGCCCCTCGTGAAATACACACCTGGTTACGGCCGAAGCTATACTCCGCCCACACAGGAGATACGGCATCTGGTGGCGGAGATGAAACTCGCCTCCGTCAGGGATGTCATCAGGGGTAACCGTATGATCGTTTGTGATGATTCGATCGTGCGCGGGACACAGTTGAGAAACCTCACGGTAAAAAAATTATGGGACCGGGGGGCAAAGGAAATCCATATTCGTCCTGCCTGTCCGCCGCTGATGTTCCCTTGTATTTACGGTTCCTCGACCAGGTCTATTTCCGAGCTGGCCTGCCGCAGGGCGATCAGGGCACTTGAAGGAACAGATATCGAAGACGTCTCAGAATATCTGGATCCTTCATCGGTAAAACACGCGCAGATGATCGAGTGGATCAGGCAGGATCTGAATGTGTCATCATTGAAATACATGACCATTGAAGATATGATCGCAGCAATCGGCCTGCCTGCCGAAAAGTTATGCCTTTACTGCTGGCTGGGGAAATAACGACCAAAAACTCTTCGTAATTTACCAGGAAACTACGTTTGGCGAAAATGCAGCGCACGCTGATCCGTATACGCAATCAGCGCCGCGGCACGTTGTGCGTCATAAAATAGCCATTGCCCGCAAAGCGCGCACATGTTATAAAATTAAGGGATATGCAGGAAAGCTTTATTTCTATGGATGTTGATTCAATTATCAGAAGAAAAACAAAGCAAATTCAAGTCGGGTCGGTAAAAATAGGCGGCGACGCACCCATCGTTGTCCAATCCATGACCAACACGGACACACGTGATATCGTCGCGACCGTCGCCCAGATTCACGCATTGCAACAGGCGGGCTGCGAAATAGTGAGGGTGGCCGTACCTGACGAAGAAGCTCTTCTGGCCCTGCCGGCCATTAAAAAGCAGATCCAGATTCCGCTCATCGCCGACATCCACTTTCATTACAAACTTGCCATAGGAGCGATTCAAAACGGAGCTGACGGTATCAGGATCAATCCTGGCAATATCGCACGCGACAAAATCGCCGAAATAGTCAAAACCGCTAAAAAAAGCGGCACGGTTATACGTATCGGCGTCAATTCCGGCTCTCTGGAAAAGGATCTGGTCATTGAATATGGCGGATCTACGGCTGAAGCTCTCTGCGCCAGCGCCATGCGTAACATTGCCCTGTTTGAGGACATGGGCTTTGATCTGATAAAACTGTCCCTTAAATCATCTAACGTGCCGACCATGATCAACGCCTATCGCCTGATCAGCGCAAAGACGGATTACCCGCTGCATCTGGGTGTTACGGAGGCTGGGATGCCCACGGATGCGGCTGTTAAGTCTGCGCTGGGCATCGGCATGCTGTTGTATGAAGGGATAGGCGATACCATACGGGTTTCTGTCACGGGGAGCCCGGTTCAGGAAATGCCCATTGCATATGGAATTTTGCGGGCACTGGGAATTCGTAAGACAGGAGCCGAGATTATCTCCTGCCCCACCTGTGGTAGGTGCCAGATCGATGTTGAGGGGCTTGCCGAAAAAGTCGCCCATGCGTTGGCCGGCAGGAAAAAATACATCAAGGTGGCCTTGATGGGCTGCGTTGTAAACGGGCCGGGTGAAGCGGCGGAGGCGGATATCGGTATCGCCGGCGGTCGTGGTTTCGGCATGCTTTTCAAAGAAGGCGCAGCCTACAAGAGAGTCGAAGAAAAAGATTTTGTACCGGCATTGCTTACGGAAATCGAGAAAATCGATAAAGAACGATAAGGAGGAAAAATGCGCTACTCGCAAATGCACCTGCCCACCGGAAGGGAGATACCCTCCGACGCGGAAGTGGTCAGCAATCAGCTTATGATCCGGGCGGGAATGATCAGAAAACTGACCAGTGGCATTTATTCATATTTGCCGCTCGGTTATCGTGTGATCCGTAAAGTCGAGCAGATAATACGCGAAGAGATGAATCGGGCCGGTGCCCAGGAGGTGCATTTGCCTATGGTGCAACCGGCGGAGCTTTGGCAGGAATCCGGCCGCTGGACTCATTATGGGAAAGAGCTCCTGCGTTTTCGGGACCGTAACGACCGCGAGTATTGCCTGGGCCCCACCCATGAAGAGGTCATCACGGATCTGGTCCGACACGATATAAAAACCTACCGCCAGCTTCCGTGCAATCTGTATCAGATTCAGACAAAATTCCGCGATGAGGTTCGGCCGCGCTTCGGAGTGATGCGTTGCCGCGAATTCGGTATGAAAGACGCCTACAGTTTTGACACGGATGAAGCAGGCGCCGAAAAGAGCTATGAAAAAATGTTTACGGCCTACAATAATATTTTCCGCCGCTGCGGACTGAATTTCCGGCCTGTCGAGGCGGACTCCGGAAGTATCGGCGGCAGTTTTTCACATGAGTTTATGGTCATGGCCGACTCAGGCGAGGACTCGATTGTATTTTGCCAAAACTGCGATTATGCCGCGAATATGGAAAAGGCGGAAATTCCCGCGCCGAAAAATGAGACACAGGCTCAAAAAGACTTCCTGCCCATGGAGAGTGTGGAAACGCCCGGCGTGCGCACAATAGATGAGGTGAGTTCATTTCTGGGCGTAAGCCCCGCACAAATCCTGAAGACGCTCATTTTCAACGCGGACGAAAAACCTGTGGCGGTGCTGATCAGGGGCGATCATGAGGTCAATGAAATCAAAGTGAAGAATTATCTGGGGGCAAATGAACTTGCCCTGGCAAATGATGACATGATTATAGAGGCCACCGGCGCGCCCCGTGGATTTGCCGGTGCCGTAGGCATTAAAACACGGATCATCGCGGACCATTCCGTGGTGAATATCGTGAATCTGGTAACCGGTGCCAACCGCGAGGATTATCACCTGAAAAACGTGAACATCGGCCGTGATTTCAAGGTTGATTCCTATGCCGATCTGCGTGTGGCACAGGCGGGAGACACTTGTCCGAGATGCGGTGGCACGATCCGGATCGCACGCGGGATTGAAGTCGGCCATGTCTTCAAGCTGGGAACGAAATACAGCCAGGCAATGAAGGCTTCATACCTGGACAAAGACGGCAAAGAAAAAATCATGATTATGGGCTGCTATGGAATAGGTATCGGCAGGACAGTGGCTGCCTGTATCGAGCAGAACCACGATGAATACGGTATTATCTGGCCGATGGCGCTTGCCCCATACACGGTGATTGTCACACCTGTGAACATCAACGAACCGGATGTCATGAAGGCGTCCGAAGATATTTATGCCGACCTGCTCACTTCCGGCGTGGAGGCGATATTGGACGACCGCGATGAACGGGCGGGAGTGAAATTCAAAGACGCCGATCTGATCGGCATCCCGTTGCGGATTGTCGTGGGAGCCAAAAACCTTGTCCAGGGAAACGTCGAATTAAAAATTCGTAAAACTGGTGAAACCAGAATGATTGCCGTGCGCGACATTGTTCGGCAGGCAACCGGGATCATCGGGGCGCAATTGAGTGAAACACACTGATGAGCCGGCCATGAGCGGAAGACTTTCATGCTGAGAATCACTGATATCCTCGATAAGGCACAGACCTATCTAGAGCCTGAAGAGCTGGAGATGATTCAGAAGGCCTACATTTATTCCGCCACTGTGCATCAGGGGCAGGTGCGTCTCTCCGGTGAACCTTACCTGACCCACCCGATGGAGGTGGCAGGCATCCTGGTGGACATGAAGCTCGACGCGGCCACAATCATCAGCGGGCTTTTGCACGACACAATCGAAGACACGCTGACCACCAAAGAACAGATTGAGCGCGAATTCGGGAAAGACACGGCATTTCTGGTCAACGGACTGACCAAGCTGAGCCGCATTTCCTTCGGGTCACAGGAGGAAAGACAGGCTGAGAACTTCCGGAAAATGATTCTGGCGATGTCCTCGGATATCCGCATCCTGCTGGTGAGGCTTGCCGACCGTATTCACAACATGAGAACCCTGCAGTATCAGAAGCCGGAGCGCCGCGTTTACATATCGCGTGAGACGATGGATGTCTACGCGCCGCTGGCCAACCGCCTGGGAATTAACTGGATGAAAATGGAACTGGAGGATCTTGCATTTCAATACCTCTGGCCGGAGGCATGCGAGGAAATCGCCACACGCGTGGCAAAATCCCAGGAGTCACGCAACCGCTATACGGAGGAAGTAAAGAGAATAATCTTCAGCGAACTGGAGAAAGTATCCATCAAAGCCGAGGTCGAAGGGCGAGCCAAGCATTTATACGGCATTTACAAAAAAATGCAGGAACAGCACATCAACTTCGACGAAGTGTATGATGTCATCGCTTTTCGTATTATCGTGGACTCCGAAATGGACAAGACCTGCTACGAAGCGCTCAGCATTGTGCATGCCCTGTGGAAGCCTGTACCGGGGCGTTTCAAGGATTATATCGCTATGCCCAAGGCAAACAATTATCAATCTCTCCATACGGCGGTAATCGGACCTTACGGGGAGAGGGTCGAAATACAGATTCGTACCAGGGCAATGCATGAATGGGCGGAAAAAGGCATTGCGGCGCACTGGCGCTACAAGGAGGGTAAGGGCTTTCAGGAGGCAGAAGACAGTCAGATAAAAAAACTGAGAGAAACTCTGGAAATCCAGCAGGATATAAAAAATCCCAGAGAATTCATGTCCAATTTGAAAATGGCGCTGTTTCCGGACGAAGTGTATGTCTTTACGCCCCATGGCGACGTGAAATCTTTTCCCAAAGGGGCCACCCCCATCGACTTTGCCTACAGCATTCACACAGACATTGGACATCAGTGCATCGGTGCGAAGGTGAATCGTAATATCGTCCCCTTGCGCTACCAGTTGCAAAACGGTGATCAGGTGGAGATCATCACGCAAGCCGGCCATCACCCCAGCAAGGACTGGCTCAAATACGTGGTCACTTCCCGGGCCATATCCAAAATCCGTAACTGGATCAACGCTGAAGAGAAAAGCAGGTCACTGATGCTGGGTAAGGACCTCCTGGAAAAGGAATTCAGAAGACACAACCTGAAATTCGCCAGTTTCATCAAATCCGAGGAGCTCAAAGAGATTCTGGCCGAATACTCACTGCCGACGCTGGACGATCTGGTCTCCCAGGTCGGCTTTGGCCGTATCTCCGCCAAACAGATCGCCAATCAGTGTCTGCTCGACAAAGAAGGCAGATCCTGCCGCGAACCGGCAAAGACCACGGAAAAAGAAAAGAAGCAGGCCACCCCCGCCCCCATGGGGATCACGCTGACGGGAATTGACGATGTCATGGTCAGGTTCGGCAAATGTTGCAATCCGATACCCGGGGATGAGATTGCCGGTTATATCTCGCGCGGGCGGGGCATAACCGTGCATGCCCAGGACTGCCCTCATCTGAAAAGGCTGGACTCAGAAAGGATTGTGGAAGTCCAGTGGGATCTGAGACAAAAACACGCCTACCCGGTGCATATCAGGGTGATTTGCAACGATCAGAAAGGCGTATTGACCGAAATAAGTTCCGTCATCACCTCATTTGACGTGAACATCAGTTTTGCCCAGGTGGAAACAACGGACATGATCGCCAAATGTGAATTCGTCATCGATGTGAACGACACACACCAGCTAAATGCCATTTTCGCCGCTATCCGCCAGCTGAAAATTGTCCGTTCGATTGAAAGACTCAACAAAGGCTGATAATGTCCTGAAACTTTTTGTTTATTGACAAACACAAATGCCCTGCGATAAGAGGCGCAATCTGATCGGCGTTTGTAAAAAAAGAAAAGCAGGAGAAATGATGTTAAAAAAATATTTCGGTTACAGGATTTTGTTTAATATCCTGATTGTTTCATGTTTTATGTTCTATCCTCTTGGGGTACTGGCCGGACACGTCGTAGTAATCGATCCCGCCCATGGCGGTACAGATTCAGGTGTGAAGGCAGGCAGAACCGCCGAAAAGGATTTGACACTGGCAATTGCCCTGGAATTGAAAAAAACCCTGGCGCAAGAGTCAGGCATTGAAGTGTTACTCACAAGAGATACTGATAAGACCGTTTCGCTTCAGGAGCGCCGGGTAAAAATCCTGCAGGCCAAACCGGCGCTGGTTTTGAGCCTGCATGTCAATGCGGGATTCAGCAAGAGCTCATCAGGTTTTGAGCTGTATTATCCGGGTTTTGCTTCCGGGACGGTAAACGGGAAAAACTCAAACAAAACAACCGACGATGCGGGGGGAAAATACCTCAATGACACCGTAAAGCTCGCGCGACTCATACAGAAGAACCTCGATAATCTGTTTTTACGCAAGGGGCGGGGGTTGCGTGAAGCACCCGTGCCGCTTGCTGAAGGCCTGAAAATACCGGTACTTGTTGTGGAGCTGGGATTTGTCACCAACGCCGATGATAAGAAGAAATTGGTCTTAGCCAAGACGCAAAAGGAAATTGCCGGGGCGCTTGCCGCTTCAATCAGGTCTTTCTTTTAGGAGCCAGCTTTGTACCAGCGATGCAATAAACGAAAAAATGATGAGCTTCGGCCGGTGACGATTGACGTTGGCTACCTGAAACACACACCTGCTTCCGTGATGGTGGAGTTTGGTAACACCAAAGTGTTGTGTGCTGCATCGATTGACGAAAAAGTCGCTCCTTTTTTGAAAGGAACGGGAAAGGGGTGGGTAACGGCTGAGTACTCCATGCTCCCCATGTCCACACAAACACGACAGACGCGTGAATCCGCACGCGGGAAAATCGGCGGTCGCACTCACGAAATACAAAGGCTGATTGGTCGATCGCTGCGGGCGGTAACCGACCTTAGTGCGCTTGGTGAAAGAACAATCTGTATCGATTGTGATGTGATCCAAGCGGACGGTGGTACCAGAACCGCCTCGATCACCGGGGCATTTGTGGCGCTGGTTGAGCTTTTCAGGGAGATGAGCCGCTCAGGACTTTTGGAGAAAATTCCTGTTTGCGATTATGTTGCAGCCCTCAGTACAGGTATTATCAATGGTGTTGTCCTGCTTGATCTGGATTATGAGGAAGACTCGCGTGCGGAAGTCGATATGAATTTTGTGATGACCGGCGCGGGTCTTTTCATTGAAATTCAGGGGACGGCAGAGCAGAAACCTTTTAATAAAGACCGGCTCGATGAAATGACTGCACTTGCAAAAGACGGCATTGATCGGATCATCACCTTGCAGAGACAAGCCCTGGACGGGTGGCAGGCATGAGAATTGTTTTTGCAACCAGAAATGAAGGCAAGCTCCGGGAGCTGACTCAGATGCTTGCCTCTACAGGAGTAGAGCTTGTTTCTCTCAACGACTTTTCATCATTGCCGGAAGTTGTGGAAGATGGTAAAACCTATCTCGAAAACGCCTTAAAAAAAGCCAGGATCATTGCGGAGGCGACCGGGCAAACAGTGCTGGCGGACGATTCCGGCCTGGAGGTGGAAGTGCTCGGAGGGGAGCCGGGTATTTATTCCGCTCGCTATGCCGGTGAAGATGCGTCGGATGAGGAAAACAACGCTCTGCTTTTAACGAAACTAAAAGACGTGCCGCTTTCCGAAAGAAGGTCGTCTTTTCGCTGTGTGTTGGTTCTGTACAGTCCTGGCGGCGGCTATCATGCTTTTGAGGGCAGATGGGATGGACTGATTATCGACGAATCCCGCGGCACAAACGGCTTTGGGTATGACCCGATATTTTTGTGGCCGGACATGAACAAGACGGCGGCCGAACTTCCTCCGGAAGTGAAAAACAAAATAAGCCATCGTGGACGGGCTTTGGCAAAGCTTAAAGAATATCTGGCCGGAGAATCACCGGCCGTGACAGTCGGGGCGTAGCGCAGTCAGGTAGCGCGCTTGGTTTGGGACCAAGATGTCGCAGGTTCAAATCCTGCCGCCCCGACCATTTACATTGAAAGACACGTATATCTGTGAGTACTTGTTACCGCCGAATGTTTGTTTAGAAAAAAATTCTCTAAATGGTAATATTTTTATGTTCAGGTTTGGCTAAAACAGGTTATTGCTAATCCGGATGTGCCCCCATCCTTGTAAAAATCAGAAGATATTTGTTCAGATATGAGTGCGTGGCAAACTATAAAACAGTGAGGGATTGTTCTGATGAAGAAAATAATCAGGCAGGTGCTCATTTGTGCAACCTTTTTTGTCCTTTTGTGCATCGTTGTTTCCTGCTCCGATTCCGGATCTGATTTATATTACGGTCTGGAAGGTCTGGATTTCCCTGTCAAGAATTTTGATGATGTGGATAAATATTATTGTTTCGCCCTTTTCCCCTGGGATGAGGAAGAAAAAGAGACGCATGGAGGCATCGATATCGCGGTTTGGGATGATTCTCCCGGCGTGATAAAAAAAGTTCCGCTTGTAGCTGCGACACCTGCCACAGTGGAATGGATTGTCGAGGGGGACACAGGGGCGGGGGTAAAAAGTATTGTTGTTATACTGAAGATGAACGAGTATTGGTGTATGGCTTATATCTTCGAGCCGCAGACGGAAGATGAAGAGGCTTTTAACGAACAGAGAACAAGCATTTATGTGAACGAAGGAGATAGAGTGGCCAGGGGACAGGTCATAGGCGATCTGATTGTCAAAGATCCGATAGCGACTCATTATCCTCATCTGCATTTCGGTTTTTTCTATAAAAATCCCGCCGACACCTTGCAAGATCTCTTTGATGACCCTCTTTCCATTCATGTCAGCGATGGTACGGATTTGGCTCCCTTGACAGGTCTTGGTTCTCCATGGCAGCCTTTCGATTTGGGTAAGCAGACGACCTTTTATTGTCCTTATGAATATTCAACACAGACGGCGAAAGATTTTTATGACAGCCGGGCTCGCATGGCGGTAGATGGTTCCGTCTGTAGCTGTATCTGTGCCTATGGGTCTGAAGATAGAGATTGCGGCGTGTGCACGCCATAAACAAAAATACAACTCCTGTTGAGGCAGAATCAATCAGGTCCGGTGAGCTTAATGGCTCACCATCCGGCACTTTGTTTCCATGAAGGCAAAATCTTCCGCACGGGGAATATAAATCGTGAGCTTTGCATCTTTGGTTAATTCCTTAATGTAATCGCCAAGCTTTAAGGGCCCCGCCAAAGATAGCAAAAATGCTATCTCACGCTCTAGGAGTTGTATCCGGCCGGTCTTTGAATAAAGTTCAATCAAAGCAAGGTTCGCGTATCGATTTTCCGGTTCTATTGCCTGTGCCCTCTCCCAGTAGAAAATCGCTGCCTCATTGTTTCCGGCCTGGCGCGATATTTCCGCCATCAGCATGAGCGGATAAGGAGAGTCCGGCCTTTTTGACAGATACTTTTGTGCGTATCTGCGGGCTTCATCAGGCTCGCCTTTTTTTAAAAGGATGAAACTATACATCTCGACGAGTTTGGCGTTGTCCGGGTGTTGTTTCAGCTCCCCGGCAATGATTTGTCGGGCCTTATCGATCCTGTCTTGGCGCAGATGAATTCTGGCTGTGAACATAATATTGTCCATGTATCGGGGAAGTTCCCGTGCCGATTCTGCAAAATATTGCATGGCCAGGTCATTTTGTCCCTCGACAAAGTAGTAGATACCGATATTGGATTTAAGCTGGGCGGACACATGCTTGTTGTCGAATCTGTTTAAGGAAAGCGCCTTTTCAAATTCCTGAATCGCTTTTTGCCGCTCACCTGAATTGAAGTAGATCCTCCCCAGATTGGCATGCGGCCTGCTCAGGTCGGGTGTTTTTTGTATATTATCCGTCCATAAAAGAAAATCATCCGCAAAGACTTCATTGCGGGCCAACGTTGCTGTTGCCGTCAAAATCATGAGGCAGGTGACGCCGGCGGCCAGCGCGAACTGGATGGTTTTTTTGTAAGAAAAGTAATCGATGAGGTAGATGAAAAAATATGCCGGCGGCACGAAGAGGAGCATCGAGGGTAAGTAATTTCGATGCTCATATACCATCTCCAGAGGCAATACTGTGCTTTCAATCAGGTGGTTCAAAAAATAAAAAAGAACACAAAAAGACAAAAGAGGACGTTTGCGCGCCAGATAAACGGCAAGGCCGATAATCATAACGACGATCAAAAGAGCGGGCAGAGTCGTCCACGGGTCAAAAAGGGAATGAGAGGGAGGGATGTCATGCAGCATCGTCATTCTGGCTGTGACAGGATAAAAAAGTAAAGACAGGTAAAACAGGATGACACGCGGCTGGGTCAAAAGCCGCTCCAATGGGGTAAAATCACGAATCGCATATCCGGCAAAGGCGTTCAGGGGGTCGCCTGTGTAGATATATCCAATCACCACGACAAATAACAGGGGTAGAATTAAAAATTTGCCCAACTTCAAGAGATTATCTTTGCTGGCGCCCCGGATGAGCAAAAGCTCGATGAGCAAAATGGCCGCGGGTAAAAGAGCGGAGTTTTCCTTGGATAGAAAAGAGGCAAGGGCAGAGAGGATACACAAGGCAAAAAGCAGAAAAGAGGAAGACGCTCTTTGAGACACCCTGGCTTTCAAATAAAAATACATCGACATGATATAGAACAGGGCGGCCATAGCCGACATCCGCTGCACGATATAGGAAACTGTGCTCACATGTAGTGGATGAACAGCCCAGATGGTTGTGGCAATGAGAGCGACACTGTAGCTGATATGGGCATATCTCTCCTTCAGAAGCGGCAATTTGAGGAGGTTGTAAATAAATAGAAAAAGGAACACGGCCGCAAGGTAGTGAATAAAGAAATTCACCAGATGGAAGTGGAAAACGTCAAGCCCGCCGAATTTGTAATTAGCTGCAAAGCTCAGATAGGCAAGCGGCCTTACACTTCGCTTGGTAAAGACGCCTGCTACGGAACCTTTCATTTCCTCAAACGAAAATGACTTGATCCGGATATTAGTATTTTCTACGATGTTCGGAAAATCGTCGAAATGCCACTGGCCGTGAAAGCTGTTTGCATAGACGGCAAGAAGCACAATGAGAAGCGTGACAAGAGTGAAGGCATATTTCTTTGCGCCAGGGAAACCGAAGCGTACGGGAAGTGTGAATTCATTATTTTTGGTCAACATATTTTAATCCTGCTCAGGTGAAAGAAGCACCGGGGAACGGAACCGCAAATTGTGGTTCCATCCCGACAAAGCCCAGACTACTTACGGGCGATGGGCGGAACTTTACATTTTTTGACCGTGTTTTCCAAGCTGAAATTGTTATTTGATTCGAATATGCCGGCGCTCTGATAATGACGGAATGGAACGGATCATGGCTGGACTGACAGATTCAACAGACTGGACGTCGCAGCCAAACCAGCCGGAGATATGCATAAATGTAACTTCAGAAACGTAATCAATGCTTATCATCTAACCAGATTGACTTTTCTTATCGATGTGTTATGGAAAAAGCCGTATGGAAAAACATGCGCCAGGCATCGTGGTGTGAAGGGAGAATAAAAGGCCGGAAAGCGGCGTTTTGATAATTCTTTGAACGCATATTAAAAGAGGCTAAGCAAAGTCTCGCCCGCATCATGGCGAATAATTGTCCTTGCGCTACCGAAATCCGCCTCATCCCCCATACGCCAAAACAGAGAAGAAAACAGGCTGAAAGGTATTCAAAAGGAGGTTAATTTGAAGATATCGGTTATAAGGGGAGTACCGGATAAAATCAACACAGAGGCGGTAATCGTTTCATTGTGCGAGGATGAAAGAAAAGTGACCGGTGCAGTAGCGGCCGTTGACCGTGAAACCGGCGGACTGCTGACGCAGCTGATAAAAAACAGGGATTTCGAAGGAAAGGAAGGGCAGCTGACATCATTATACACCGGCAGGGGCGTTCCTTTCCGGCTTGTTCTTTTGACTGGTCTTGGCAGGAAAAAAGAATTGACCCCGGAAAAGGTTCGTCGGGCATTTGCCGGGGCCGCCCGTCAGTTACGCGACCTGAAAGTTAAACGGGCGATCCTTATGCCGCACTGGAATCTCTTGAACGGCCGAAAAAGTATTCTGGCGGCCTCTATTGTGGAAGGAGTGCGCCTCGGTCTGTATAAGTATCTTCGGTACAAAACACAGGAAAAAGATGCCAAAGCCATGTCAGGCCTGGAACTGGTCTGTAATCAGGCGGATTATCACTTAATTGCTTCTGAGGTAAAAAAAGCAAATATCATTTCGGATGCCGTGTGCTTTGTCCGTGATCTGGTCTGGGCGCCAGGTAATGAAATGACGCCCTCGATTCTGGCCGCCGAAGCGCGTAAAATTGCCGCTGGGAAAAAACTCACCTGCAGCGTGATGGGAAAGGACAGGCTGAAGTCTCTGGGAATGAATGCGTTTTTGGCGGTGGCTGCCGGCAGCCACCAAACGCCCAGATTTATCGTTCTGGAATACGGGGGCGCGAAAAGAGGCACACCTCCGGTTGTGCTTGTCGGCAAGGGACTCACATTTGACGCGGGAGGCATCAGCCTCAAGCCTTCGGAAAAAATGGACGAGATGAAAATGGATATGGCCGGCGGCGCGGCAGTGATGGCGGTAGCCCAGGCAGCGGCACAGCTCAACCTTCGCTTGAACCTCGTCTGCCTGATCCCCGCAACAGAAAACATGCCCGGTGGCGGCGCACTAAAGCCAGGCGATATTATTAAGTCATATTCAGGCGCCACAATAGAAATAATCAACACTGATGCGGAAGGTCGGCTGATTTTAGCCGATGGCCTTGCCTACGCCGCAAAATTCAAACCAGCGGCCATTATCGATATCGCCACTTTGACCGGTGCCTGCATTGTGGCGCTGGGCGAAGAGGTCATCGGTATGTTCGGCACCGACGAAGGCCTCAAGGAAAAAATCAAAAAAGCATCGGAAAAAACAGGCGAGCTGCTGTGGGAAATGCCACTGTGGGATATGTATTCAGAGATGATAAAAAGTGACATCGCCGATGTCAAAAACACGGGAGGACGCCTGGCCGGTGCGATAACGGCCGCCTCCTTTTTAAAAAGGTTTGCGGGAAATTATCCCTGGGTTCATCTGGACATCGCCGGACCTGCCTGGGCCTCGAAAGACAAGCCCTATATCCCGAAGGGTGCTACCGGAGCTGGTGTGCGCCTCCTTATTGAATATCTGCAAAACACGCAGGAAAGCTGATGATGCAGACGCTGCTGGATATTCAGGATCTGGAAACCGTATTTACCACCGCCAGGGGAGAGATAAGAGCGGTGGACGGAGTTTCCCTGTCTTTAATGGCGGGCGAGACAATGGGAGTGGTCGGCGAGTCCGGTTGCGGCAAAACCATGCTGGCGCTTTCCGTGATGAATCTCATCCCTGCCAACGGGCGTATTGCGCACGGTCGTGTCATGTTTGACGGAGTCGATTTGTTGTCTTTGCCGGAGCAAAAGATACGCGAAAAGCGTGGACGGGATATCTCGATGATTTTCCAGGAGCCGATGACGTCTTTAAATCCTGTTTTACGAATAGGCCAGCAGATTGAAGAGGTAATCAGACTCCACCTGCATCTGTCGCCCCGGGAGGCCAGGCTGACAAGCATTAAAATGCTGGAGGAAGTGGGTATTCCCGTCCCGGAAAAAAGAGCGAGGGATTACCCTCACCAGCTGAGCGGAGGGATGAGGCAACGCGTGATGATCGCCATGGCCATGGCCTGCCGACCCCGCCTCCTTTTGGCCGATGAGCCGACCACCGCCCTTGATGTCACCACGCAGGCGCAGATTCTCAATCTCATTTCTTATTTGCAGGCCAAAAATAATATGGCGGTCATGCTGATCACTCACGATCTGGGAGTTGTCGCCCAGATGACGAAGAAAGTGGCGGTCATGTACGCGGGAAAGATGGTCGAGCTGGCATCGGCAGAAAAATTATTTGGCCGCCCGGCGCATCCCTACACGATTGGCCTCATTGAATCGCGACCGGCCGGCTGCGATGTCTCCCGGCCAGAAGGGGGCCGGCTGAAAACTATTCCCGGCACTGTTCCCGGTCTTTACAATCTTCCCCCGGGCTGTCGCTTTGCCGACCGTTGTGCCTGGGCTGAAGATGTCTGTCGCCGGCAGGAGCCGTCTTTAACGAAAATTGAAGAATATCACTTTACCGCCTGCTATTTTCCAAGGAACATGGCGCACTGAAGAAAAGAGTAAGCATGACGCACCCCCTGATGATGATAGAATCGCTGTATAAAGAGTTCAGCCTCGGTGGCGGCTTTTTGCAAAGAAGAGCAGGTATTGTCGTGGCCGTCGATGATGTCGATCTGCAGATTTACGAAGGCCAGACACTGGGGCTGGTAGGCGAGTCAGGTTGCGGAAAGTCGACGCTTGCCCGTATTCTCATGCGCCTGGAGGACCCGCAAAAAGGAAAGGTCTCCTTTGACGGGCGAGATATTTTCTCGTTCTCTTCAAAGGAGATGAAAACCTATCGCCGCCATTTACAGATGGTTTTTCAGGATCCTTATTCCTCACTCAACCCCCGCAAGACGGCACTTGGGACGATCGTCGAGCCCCTTAATATTCACGGTTTGGGCAGCCGCGACCAGAACAAAAAAACCGCATTACAGATCATGGAAAAAGTTGGGCTGACCAACGAACAGGCAAAGAGGTATCCTCATGAATTCAGCGGCGGTCAGAGGCAGCGCATCGGCATTGCACGCGCGTTGGTGCTGCGCCCCAGGCTCATCATTGCCGACGAGCCTGTTTCCGCGCTGGACGCCTCTATTCAGGCGCAGATACTGAACCTTCTAAAAGATCTCAAAGATGAATTCGGCCTGACCTATTTATTTATTTCACACGATCTTAATGTAATCCGGCATGTGTCGGACCGGATCGCCGTAATGTATCTTGGGCAGATTGTGGAAGTGGCCGACAGGCGGGACCTCTACAATGCACCTGCACACCCCTACACAAGGATGCTTCTTGCGGCCATTCCTTCCTGCGTGCCGGGGGCCACAAAACAACCAATCATGATTCGGGGTGAAACAGGCGATCGAGCGGATGGAGGGTGCCGCTTCTACAACCGCTGCATCTATAAAATTGATATCTGCCGGAAAGAAAAGCCGGCGCTGATGCCGGCAGGTCAAAACAGGTGGAGTGCCTGCCACCGGACGGGAGAAATCTGATTATGGGTAATGAAGAACAGGTGTTTTGGAAAAACGGAAGCCTCAAAGGAGAAGGCCTGTACTGTCCTGCCCAGGCGATGCAAGGTGTTGTTATTTGTCATCCGCATCCGCTGATGGGCGGGTCGATGTATAATAACGTCGTACAAGCTGTCCAGGAGGTATTTGCGGCTTACGGACATGCTACTTTGCGTTTCAACTTCCGCGGCGTCGGTGGCAGTACGGGTTCTTATGATGAGGGCAGGGGAGAGCAACAAGACATCGTTTCCGCATGCGAATTTTTGAAAAGCCGCGGTATTGAACAGGTTGTGTTAGCCGCTTACTCATTTGGTGCCTGGGTCGCCTGCCGTCTGCTTGCCGGTGGAAGCTATGATGCAGGAGACGTGGTTTTAATTTCACCGCCGGATAAATATTTCGATTTTACCTGGTCCCGGCAAAGCACCGTCGTGAAGCTGATCATTTGCGGCGATGCAGATATGTTTTGTGACGCGGCTGCTTTAAGACAAAAGGCGTCACAGATACAATCTGAATTCGTCTTGCTGGATGCGACGGATCATTTTTACAGCGGCCGGGAGCTGCTCCTGGCTGCCTGTTTAAAAAAATATCTAAGTGAAAAAAAAGCTTGATTTTAATAAAAATGGTGCTAAGGTTTTTTGCAACGTGTCGATGGAACGACTGGCGGTAGATTCATGAATTGGATTTTTGGGATTTTTTTAGTGCGCAGTTTTTTTGTAAAGTTTTGAAAAACCGCTAAGGACTCTTTCACATGGGAGGGTGCAAGCGGTTTTTTTAGTTTCCAGGCGGAGTCAACCGCAGGGAAACAAATTTAGAAAGGGGGATTTTTAGCATTGGCAGAAGGAAAGGTGAAATGGTTTAACGAGAAGAAAGGGTTTGGGTTTATTGAAAGCGATGAGGGTGGAGATGTTTTTGTGCACTATAGTGCCATTACCGGTACAGGTTTTAAAACACTCTATGAGGGCCAGAGAATTCGCTTCGATATTGAACAGGGTAGCAAAGGCCCCAGCGCTGTGAGCGTCACTCCACTGTAATAAACCAGCTTGCTAACTTAAGAAGGTGCCCCGATGTTCGCACGGGGCATTTTTTTTGATGTTTTTTCGTCCTGGTTTGAAGATGAAAAAAAATATGGTCGTCATAGTGGGGCCGACCGCTACCGGAAAAACGAGGATGGGAGTGAAACTGGCTCAGCATTTCCACGGAGAAATCATTTCAGCCGATTCCCGGCAGGTCTACCGTGGAATGGATCTGGGAACAGGAAAAGACCTTTCAGAATACCGGCTGGCAGACACGACCATTCCCTGCCATTTAATAGATATCATCGATCCTGAAGAGGAGTTTAATGTTTTTGAATATCAGAAAAGATTTTATGATGTATTCAGGGCGTTGCGGGTAAAAGGCGTTCTGCCGGTTGTCGTGGGAGGCACAGGCCTTTATCTGGAAGCAGTCCTTGCCGCCTACGAAATGCCCGCCGCCGGGCGCCATGAGGAATTAAGGCAGAACCTGGCGGATAAATCAATGGATGAACTGCGTGAGATGCTTCTTTCCATGAAGCCTCATCTGCACAACAAAACCGATCTGGAAGATCGCGAAAGACTGATCAGAAAAATAGAAATAGAACAGGCCAGAAAAAACTCAACGACGGCAGGTACAGCCCGTCCCCGGATCAATGCATGTGTTTTCGGACTTTGCTGTCCAAGACCCGAGCTCAGGGAAAGAATCACAGCAAGGCTTAAACAAAGGCTCGCGGCAGGACTTGTTCAGGAGGTCGCCCAACTGCACGCCGGAGGGCTTTCCTGGGAAAGACTCGACAGTTTCGGTTTGGAATACCGTTATGTAGCCCGCTATCTGCAAAAACAGATGACCCGGGAAGAAATGATCGCCAGGCTTGAAATTGCGATCGGCCAGTTTGCCAAAAGGCAGATGACCTGGTTTCGGCGCATGGAGAAAAAGGGGATTCAAATACATTGGCTGGATGCACACGACTATAACGAGCTTGAAACCTGTGTAACTAAGATGTTGCAATGAAAAAAGCCTCTCTCCTTAAAAACTATCTCGGCAGATATGCGGCAGTCCATCCCTGGAAGCTTGAGGCAGAGTCCCCTAAGAACATAGCGCAGGTCGTCATCATTCCGGCTTTGGCGGAAAAAGAAAATATTTTCGGCACACTGACTTCTCTGGCCGCCAACGACCCTGCGGTCCTGGATGTGACGCTCATTATTTGCGTGGTCAACAATAAAGCGGGTGCACATGTCTCCCACCGTGCCGACAATGCCGAAACTCTCAGCTTGTTGCGAGCGCTTTTGAGAAAAGAGATTCCTGCCACGGCAGGGGAGTGGGGACGGGAAATGGAAAAAATTGCGGCAAGCCGCCTGCGGCATGCCGTCATCGATGCCTCCTCTCCCGGCAGAGAAATACCCGGGCGTGCAGGAGGAGTCGGTATGGCACGAAAAATAGGCATGGACGCAGCTCTCAGACTGCCTAGTGCCGGGGGGGATGATGACCCGCCTAGGCTGCTTATGAACCTCGATGCGGACACTTTGGTGGAACCTAATTACCTCAGCACGCTGCTCGATGCATTCAGTTCGCGCAGGGCTCATGCCGGGGTGATCGCCTATGAACATCAAGCGGCCGCCCGGCCTGCTTTGCAAGATGCTATTATATTATACGAGATTTATCTTCGCTACTGGGTGGCTGGCCTTAAATATGCCCGTTCACCTTACGCATTTCACAGTATCGGCTCTACAATGGCCACCACCGAAGAAGCTTATCTGGCCGTACGCGGCATGAACCGGCGGGCGGCGGGAGAAGATTTCTACTTTTTGAACAAACTGGCCAAAGCCGGTCCGGTAAGACAAATAACCGGGACCAAGGTGTATCCTTCGGCACGTGTTTCTGAAAGAGTCCCTTTCGGCACAGGCGCAACCGTCGGTGAAATGGTCTCGCTGAAAAGAGACGCGATGATGTTTTATGATCCCCGTGTGTTTGAAATCCTGAGGAAATGGCTTGAGCTTGTCGCGGAGGCGCCAGGATCTTCAGCTGAAAGGCTTCTTGCCAGGGCACGAAAAATATCCCCCTTACTGGCAGTTTTTCTTGCCGAACGGGGCTTTGTACCTCTGTGGACAAAAATCATAAACAACGCCGGCAGCAGTGCTGCTTTGCTGAAAAATTTTCATCAATGGTTTGACGGGTTTGAAACCTTGAAATTGATTAACTTCCTGTCCAGGGAGGCCTTCCCGCGCACAGGCTACCGTCAGGCCCTCAAAGGGTTGTTTGAGTCAGCCGGCGCACAATTACCGGGCGAACCATCAAACGGCGCAAATCCGGATTATGGCGACCCGGTTGCAGCCTTGACGTACCTGCGCCTTGTCACATGAACAGAGAGGATAGCTATCAGCTCGCTGCTCGTAGCTCATAGTCCAAGGTTGAAGTTGGTCAGAAGATTATCAGCTTGACTTGCCTCCGGGTCTTTGACTATAGCGTAGGGGCGTTTTGCCAATCATGAAGTCGTGGGAGGAGTTAAATGAAAGTAAATATCTTTCAAAGTATTCTGTGTGTTTTTGCCGCCCTCCTGATTGCCGCAACTATGGGGTGCGGTAAAAAGGAAGAAGCAAGCATCAATGGCGCCGATGTTGTTGAGCCGGGGCTGGAAGAACAAGTAACCGAAGATCAGCAAGTTGCTGTGGAAGAAGAGACATCTCAGATTCAGGAGATAACAACGGACGTCGTCGTGAGTGTGGACGGCACTGTCCTTACAAAGTCCGACCTGGCTGTCAGAGTTAAAAATAAAATGAATCCATATAGAGATGTGATACCGGCCGGGAAGATGAAAGAGTTGGAAAAGGGAGTCAGAAGTCAACTTGTTGAAGATTTTGTGGTGAAAACAATTCTACAAAATGAAGCTGACAGGAAAAAGATCACCGCTTCAAAAAAAGATATCGAGATGTTTTATGAGGAAATAAAAGGCCATCTTCCTCCGGATAAAGAACTGACGGATTTTCTCAGGGAGAACGGAGTCACACGCGACGACATTATTCTGGGAATCAAAATAAAAAAGCTGGTACAAAAGGAAACAGGCGGAAAGGCGGTTCCTTCGGAAAAGGAAATCAAGAAATTTTATCTGGAAAACGAAGACAAGTTTAAAACGGACGAAACGGCACATGTACGCCATATTCTCTTGACGTTGAATCCGAAAGACGATGACGAAACCAAAGCCATGAAAAAAGAAAAGATAGAAAAACTGCGAAAACAAATTATGGACGGAGCGGATTTTGCAGAAGTCGCCGCCCAGAATTCAGAATGCCCCAGCAAAGAAAACGGCGGGGACCTGGGCGAAATAAAAAGAGACCAAACCGTAAAACCATTTGAAGACGCGGCTTTCAGCCAGGAGATCAACGTTGTAGGTCCCGTTGTGACCACCGAGTTCGGCTATCATATAATTGAAGTACTCGGACGAACACCGTCTTTCACCGTGCCTTTGGCCGAGGTAAAAGACAGCATCGCGCTGCATCTTGAGCAGCAGAAGGAAGCGGAAATTTTTATGAAGCTTCTCGAAGGTCTGCGTAAAAAAGCCGAAATTATTTATTACGAAAACTGATGAGGATCACACGGCCGGGAAAAATTGGGGAAGGATTCTGGATGCTGGGCACTCCGGAATCATGTGTGTATCTGGTGGAGGGAGTTAACTCTTCTGTTCTCATCAATGCAGGTATGAGTCATGCCTTGCCTGAGTACCTTGAGCAAATTCACACCTGGGGGATCAATGCAGATAAAATCAAACACCTGATCCTGCTGCACAGCCACTTTGACCATGTTGGGCTGGCTCCGTATTTAAAAAGAAAATATCCTTCCATAACGCTTTGGGCTTCGGCGCGCGCCTGGGAGCTCCTGGCCCGGCCCAGGGCCGCAGGTGTGATCAACGAATTCATGTTGAAGGTGTGCCAAAGAGTCAAAGGCGCCACGGAAATTCTCGATGATTTCGACTGGCAGTGGGGGGATGATCTTGGCGGAGAAATTGTCAGTCAGGGGAGCATCATTGATCCCGGGGGGCTGGCAGTGGAGATACATGAGACGCCCGGTCATTCATCCTGCTCAATTTCCGTCTATATTCCCGAAAAGAAAGCCTTGTTTCCCTCCGATGCCGTGGCCATCCCCTATCGCAATGAATATGTGATTGCGGCGGGATCCAGTTTTGAAAAATACGGGGAAAGCCTGGACAAACTCGGCAGACTGGATGTTTCTCTTATTTGTACCGACCATTACGGTTATATCATGAAAAAAGAGGTGTCATACTACATTGACGAGAGTAAGAAGGCCGCCGAACTGATGAGGCGCTGTCTTATCGATGCGCTCAAAGATGGAGGGGATATCAACCGGATCGCCCAAAGGCTGGTTGATGAGCATTTTCAACTCAGACCAGACTATTTTATCCATCCGGAAATTCTGGTCGGTACTTATATTAATATGCTTAGGCAGTTTTCCGAAAATACGCCACTGTGAGCTACTTGTAGCTGTGCCCCTCATCCGGGAACGCGCCCGCTTTTACTTCACTGATATAGCTCTTTACCGCATTTTTGATTTCATTTTTCATGAGGGCGTACTGTTTGACAAACTTCGGCACTGCCCGGTCGGTGATACCCAGCATGTCGTTAATCACCAGTACCTGGCCGTCGCAGTCGTTCCCTGCGCCGATGCCAATGGTCGGAATGGTCAAAGAGGCACTTATCTCTTTGGCCAGTGTTTGGGGCACGCACTCAAGAACGAGCGAAAAAGCGCCCGCTTCCTCCAGAATTTTAGCGTCGCGTATGATGTTTTTTGCCGCGTCTTCGTTTTTTCCCTGGACCTTGTAACCACCAAGCTGGTTCACAGATTGTGGTGTCAGTCCGAGGTGTGCCATAACGGGAATACCGGCATAGGTCATTTTATAGACAATGTCAGCATGTTCACGCCCGCCTTCGAGTTTGACCGCCTGAGCGTTACCTTCTTTAAGCAGGCGACCGGCGTTGGCAAGCGCTGCCTCTGCCGAGACCTGATAGGACATGAAAGGCATATCCGCCACAACCAGGGCCTTTTGTACGCCGCGTGTAACGGCCTGAGTATGGCGTACCATATCATCCATTGTGACGGGCAGCGTAGATTCGTAGCCCAGAACAACATTTCCCAGAGAATCGCCTACAAGGATAATGTCGATATCACATTCATCGAGAATGCAGGCCATGGGATAATCATAGGCGGTGAGCATGGATATTTTCTCTTGGGCCTTTTTCATGCTTCTGATATCAATAATTGTCCTGCGGGTGATTTTATTATGAGCGCTCATTTTTGACTCCTTTCAAAAGCCCCGAAATTAATTTTGCCTGATCCGGCGTCAAAGTTCCTTTTTTTACGGCAAGATCTATTGTGACATGCCCCAGTTGCGCATACACCGGAGTCAGTTCTGCTCTGTTGTCGGCCAGCGCCTGCATATGTTTGCGGATTGTGCCTGCATCACCGCGGGCGATGGGGCCGGTCAGTGCTTTTGTACAACCCTGTGCCTCGATATTTTTAAGACTTCCGTAAACGAGCGGCAGAAAAGAACGTCGTGCGTCTTTTTGTGAAAAGCCGATGGAACGGTACACAGATTCGACAAGACCCATCAGGGTGACGAGATAATTGGAGGCCATGCAAGCCGCCAGATGATAAAGAGGCTTTTGCCTGGACGAAATGTGGATCGGAATGCCGCCCAGATCGCGCACCAGCGAGGAGGCGAGAGTTTTCGCTCCGCGTCCGGCGGTCACTCCGAAATAGCTGCCGGGGATAGTCTTGATCGCCCCTTCAATACTGGAAAAGCTCTGCAGAGGATGAATACAACCGACAGAGGCGCCGGCACGGACGGCAGGTTCCAGAAGATCGAGACCGCCTGCGCCGCTCATATGAAATACTGTCTTGCCGCGCAGGTTCACGCTGTGGGCAACAGATGAACAAACCCGTCCGATGATATCGTCCGGCGTCGTAATCAGCAGACAAGAGGCTTTTTCCGCCGCTGGGGCGGGATCATGAAAGGAGGGGATTTTCCCCAGAAAGGCAGAAGCTCTTTTGAGGTGTGCAGCAGAGGGATCAGCCATTGACGTGATTTTATGTCCTGCTTTTTTCAGAAGAGCACCGATGGCTGTGCCAACCATGCCGGTACCGATGATGGCAAACGCCAGCGGGTGTTTAGTTGTTGCCATAGCTCATCACTTACTTAAAAGCCCTGCCGAGAGGGGCATAGCAGACAAAGGACCGGTTGGCCTCTGACCCTGCCGGTTCATCATCGTGCAATTGTTGAATATTTAACATACCACATAACGGGGGTCAAACAATATTTGGAAGTGCCGGCCGCTAATGAAGCTTGTTTTTGCTCCGGCGCTCGGTTATACAACTACCGGAGGCGTGAATAACATGAGAAAAATTGATTTGATGATTTTCGATTTCGACGGGACAATCGCGGACACAGGTGCTGATATTGTAAATTCCGTTAATCACACGCTGGTTTCAATGAGACTTGCGCCTTTGACGCATGAACAAATAATCAGTTTTGTAGGAGATGGCGTGGTCAAACTGCTCGAAAGAGCGCTGGACGGACAAGCCAGGGACAAGATGAAAGAGGCGATGACCGTTTTCAGTTCGCACTACGAAAAGCACATGACTGATCAAACGGTTCTATGCCCGAATATCGAGGGAGTGTTAAAGTATTTCGGGCATAAAATGAAGGTCATTTTGACAAACAAACGTCATCATTTCACTGTTGATATTGCCCGTGCTTTACGTGTTGACCGTTATTTTATGGAAATTATCGGCGCCGATTCGACGCCGTACCTGAAACCAGACCCCCGCACGGTCGAATATTTCCTTGAAAAATACAGTATATCGCCGCAAAAAGCAGTTCTCATAGGCGACGGAAGAAACGATATTGCCGCGGCCCAAAACGCCGGGATAATTTCCTGCTGCTATCTGAACGGATTGGGAGACAGGCAGCAGCTGCTTGGAATGGGCGCTGATTTTTACTGTGAAGATCTTATTGAAATTAACACGATGTTCCAATAATGATCACAAAAATCCAAAAGACGATAAGAAAACATGCGCTTCTGGAGCGTGGTGAACGTGTTGTCGTCGCGCTTTCCGGCGGCGCTGATTCATGTGCTCTTTTGTCGGTGCTGCACCGTCTGAGCCACGTGCTTGACCTGACCATTTTCCCGGCTCATTTTCATCACGGCCAGCGCGGCATGGAAGCGGATGCGGACGAGGCGTTCTGCCGGGAACTGTCAAAAAACTATGGTTTGTCGCTCAAAGCGGGAAAAATCAGCCGGGTGCATGTCCCCCGGGGGATTTCTCCGGAGGATTATTTCCGGCGGCAGAGATATGCGTTTCTCGACCGTGTCGCCGCGGAGTGCGCAGCGGGCAAAATAGCACTGGGACACCACCTTTGCGACCAGGCAGAGACAATATTGCTCAATATCTTGCGTGGTGGAGGGACGTCGGGCCTCAAAGGTATCCTGCCGGTGAGGGAAAATAAATATATTCGACCGCTTATTGAAGTATCACGGCAGGAAATTATCGATTATTTAATAAAAGAAGGGATGGGATACCGCCACGATTCCTCCAATGAAAGCAGTGTTTTTCTGCGCAACCGCGTGCGCCATGAACTGATTCCTTTTTTAAAGGAGAAATATAACCCCTCCATCGAAAAAAGCCTCTCGCGGATGGCGGCTGTTTTGCGCCGTGAAGAAGAATATTTTAATCTGTACATAGAAAAAATCGCCTCATTGCCCCTCATCGAAAAAACGACTGACCGTATCTGTGTGCCGGTCAACTATTTCAAAACACTTCATCCAGCCATTGGTTACCGTCTGGTCAAAGCGTTGCTGGAGGGCATGGCGCCGGAAGGCGGCGGATTTTCGTTTGCCCATATTGAAGCGGTTGTGCACCTGATTACCGAAGGAACCACCGGAAAGAGTATTTCTCTTCCCTATCGCCTCGTTGCCCAAAAAACGTATGGTCTGGTCGTAATTTACCGCCGCAGGGAAGAAATCAATCGGGATTACGAATATGGGGTGACAATTCCCGATCGAGTGATTATTAAGGAAAGGCGGATGATTTTATCCGTAAAACGGCATCCTGCCCGGGATGTGGAATTTGGCCTGAGAGGGAAAGTGTTCATTGACGCCGATAAAATAAAAGGATCTTTAATATTGCGTAACCGCAGAAAAGGCGATCGTTTTGTGCCCATGGGGATGAATGGAACACAGAAGATCAAAAAACTTTTCATTGACCGTAAAATTTCACGCTCCGAACGTGAGCGCATTGCTTTGCTGGTCGACGACGAATCAGTTCTCTGGATCGAGAATCTTCATTTGAGTGAAAGAGTGAAAATATCGCCGGAAACGAAGAATGTTGCCTCACTTGAGCTTTTACCACTGGACGAGGATAAGGACCTCTTATCACAAGAAAATATTTGAGTTAATACGGATATTATTATAAAGGTCGACAAACGAGTTTAAGGAGAAAAATATTGAACCAATTTCAAAAAAATATCGCACTTGTGCTGACAGTGCTTCTTGTATTTCTTTTGGTGTGGCAGCTTTTCAATCAGCAAAAGCCCGGCACGAAAGAGATAAATTACACGGAAATGTTGTCCTATCTGGAAAATGGGGAAATAACTGAAGTCACCATCCAGGGATATGCCATAAACGGGAAGCTCACCAATGGAAGCATGTTTAAGGCTTATGCCCCGAAAGATGACGGTCTGGTGGCGATGTTCCGGGAAAAGAAAGTTAAAATAACGGCCAAACCGCCGGAAGAAAATCCCTGGTACATGATCTTTGTATCGTGGTTTCCGATGCTTTTGCTCATTGGTGTGTGGATTTTTTTCATGCGCCAGATGCAGGCCGGCGGCGGTAAGGCTATGTCCTTCGGTAAAAGCCGGGCTCGCCTAATTACGGACAAATCAAAAAAGGTGACTTTTAACGATGTGGCCGGAATCGACGAGGCGAAAGCTGAACTCGAAGAAGTCATCGATTTTCTCAGAGATCCGAAAAAATATACAAGGCTGGGCGGGCGCATTCCCAAAGGGCTTTTGCTTGTCGGTCCCCCGGGTACCGGTAAAACACTCCTGGCCAGAGCTATTGCCGGCGAAGCGGATGTTCCTTTTTTGAGCATCAGCGGCTCGGACTTTGTGGAGATGTTCGTCGGTGTGGGAGCCTCACGTGTTCGGGATCTGTTCAGTCAGGCGAAGAAAAACGCACCATGCATCATCTTTATTGACGAAATCGATGCCGTGGGAAGGCACCGTGGCGCCGGTTTGGGCGGCGGACACGACGAAAGAGAGCAGACCCTCAATCAGTTGCTCGTCGAGATGGACGGCTTTGAATCAAATGAAGGTGTGATACTGGTGTCGGCGACAAACAGGCCGGACGTGCTCGATCCGGCGCTTTTGAGACCGGGACGTTTCGACAGACAGGTGGTGGTGCCCCTGCCTGACGTCAAAGGGCGCGAGATGATCTTTGAGGTTCACGGGCGGAAGGCGCCGCTGGCGGACGATGTTGATTATGCGGTTTTGGCGCGCGGCACCCCCGGTACTTCCGGGGCAGATATTGAAAACGTGGTCAATGAGGCGGTTCTCAATGCCGCACGCATGAATAAAGACAAAGTGACGATGGCGGATTTTGAATTTGCCAAAGACAAGGTTCTGATGGGCTCGGAAAGAAGAAGCCTCGTAATCAGCGAAACGGAAAAGCGAAACACCGCCTATCATGAGGCAGGCCATACGCTGGTGGCCAGACTCATTCCGGGCACAGACCCAATCCATAAGGTCACCATCATCCCGAGGGGCAGGGCGCTGGGGCTGACCCAGCAGTTGCCGATCGATGAAAAGCATACCTATCCCAGCAGCTACCTGGAAGGCAATATAGCAGTTTTGCTGGGCGGACGAGCGGCGGAAGAGCTGGTCCTTAAAGATTTCACCACCGGTGCCGGCAACGACATTGAAAGGGTCACGAACCTGGCCCGGAAGATGGTGTGCGAATGGGGCATGAGCCAGACAATGGGGCCGCTCAGTTACGGGAAGAAAGAAGAGCAGATCTTTTTGGGTCGTGAATTTGCCACTCATAAGGATTACAGCGAGGAAACAGCCAGGAAAATTGACGAGGAAGTTGTCGCAATTGTTAAGCGCAACTACGACCGTGCAATCAATCTTTTGACCGAGCATATCGAAATACTTCACCGTATGTCCCAGGAACTGCTCGATAAGGAAGTTCTCAACGCGGCGGAAATTGATGAAATAATCGGCAGCGCTTTGCCGCCGGAGCATCTGTCACAAGCCTGACAGATAACGTCGGTTGCATCCGTCGCGGCCTGTTCGTTATTGTTGTGCGGGCGGTATTTAAAGAAAAACAGGCATGTCGGGGTTTGTCCTGTCGCGATGCCTGTTTTATTTTGACAAGGAATTACCTCCACCGGTGAGTGAAATTGAGAATTGTCAGGATAAACAATCAAATTGAAGCGCTTGAAATATTGAAAAAAATAGGCGTGGATCCCTATGGTGTCACAGCGATGTCACAAAAGACAAGACATCTTAATATACTTCTGACCGCACGACAATGTAAGGTGGCAAATATTATTAAACAGGAAATGTTATCGCTTGGGGCTGATGCGGCCGTTGCCAGGGGGACTGTGGCCTGCTCGATCGACCGAACGGATGTTTTGCTCATGGGGACATTAAAGCAGCTTAGTGCACTGCCGGAGAAACTCAAAAAACAGCCTTTCGGACTGGAAGCGGTTGCCCGTGAGCTTGAAATTCTGCTTGCCGGCATTGACCTCAAGCATCGTGTTTTCAGGACAACCAGTCGTGAAATCTCGCTTGGAGAAAAAACACTTATCATGGGTGTGCTCAATGTAACCCCCGATTCGTTTTCGGATGGCAATCTTTATTTTGATACACAAAAGGCCATTGAACGTGCCGTGCAGATGGAGGAGGAAGGTGCCGATATTGTTGATATCGGTGCTGAGTCATCGAGGCCTGGTGCAAAACCTCTCACGGCCGAGGAAGAAATGGACAGGCTGATGCCTGTGCTCGACGGGCTACGGGGCAGGTTAAAAGCGGTCGTATCGGTAGATACCACAAAAGCGTCGGTGGCCAAGGCGGCTCTGTGTACCGGTGCTGAAATAGTAAATGATATCACGGCATTGAACAATGACGAGAAGATGGTGGAGGTTGTTTCTGAAAAAGAAGCGGGGCTGGTTTTAATGCATATGAGGGGTACACCAAAAACCATGCAGACCGGTGATCTTACCTACAGGGATCTGATTGGTGAGATTATTGACTATCTCAAAAGCAGCTATGAAAAGGCGTGTGCCGCCGGCGTTGACAGGGAGAGTATAGCCTTGGACCCGGGGATTGGTTTTGGCAAGACGTTTGAGGATAACTGCAGGATAATCAATAAGTTAAATGAATTTAAGTCCCTTGGCCTGCCTTTGCTTATCGGAACATCGCGCAAAGCTTTTATCGGCAGCATTACGAACTGTGCCCCGACAGAGAGGCTCGAAGGAACGGCTGCCACTGTCGCTGCTTCCATTTTAAGGGGGTGTGACATTGTCCGTGTGCATGATGTGGCGGCCATGAAAAAAGTGGCCATGATGACGGATGCCATCGTGCGCTCCTAGGATAAAGCCATGATTTACGGTACAGGTATTGACCTTGTGGAGAATAATCGTATGGAAAAAATTATCGCCAAGTGGGGCGATAAATTTTTAACAAGAGTTTTCACACCCGGAGAAATCGCTTACTGCGGCCGGCATCGGCATTCGGCAATCCACTATGGCGCGAGATTTGCCGCCAAAGAATCCTTCCTCAAAGCAATTGGCACCGGTATGGGCAGGGGGGTCCAAATGCTGGACATCGAGGTCGTAAATGAACAAGGGGGAAAACCGTTGCTCAGACTGCATGGCGAGGCTTTGAGGCACATTCGTAAAGCCGGGGTCAGACAAATCCACCTGAGCATCACTCATACAAAAAATTACGCGCAGGCAATGGTTGTGCTGGAAAAATGATGACAATAATGATAATTTCGACGGCGTTTTATGGCAGGTGACGTTCTTTTTCAAACACAAACCGCAAGCCCTGAAGAGACCTTTGCCTTAGGCTGTTTCGTCGGCATGAAAGCCGGAGCCGGCGATGTTTTTGCCCTTTGCGGTGAACTTGGTGCGGGGAAAACATGTTTTGCCGCGGGACTGGCGCGCGGTCTGGGTGTCAATGAAGATTACACGGTAGCCAGTCCCACCTTTACTCTGGTCAATGAATATCCGGGGCGCTGCCGGCTCTATCATTTTGATGTTTACCGTCTGAATCACTCCTCAGAGCTCGATGAACTGGGCTATGATGAATATGTGTCGGGAAGCGGTGTGGCTGTTATTGAGTGGGCGGATAAAATCGCCGATGCCCTGCCGCCGGAGGCCGTTATTGTTGATTTTTGCTATGTTGATGAAAATAAAAGAAATATCAGCTTCAAGGGACCGGAGGAAAAAATCCGGCACCTCGTTGGAGATATAAAGAGGGAGGTTTAAGTATGGGTCTGATTGTCCAGAAGTTTGGCGGAACATCGGTGGCCAATGTCGAGAAGATAAAAAACGTGGCACAAAAAGTCATCAGGGAAAAAAAATCAGGCCATGAAGTGGTCGTGGTTCTGTCCGCCATGGCGGGAGAAACAAACAGGCTGATTGATCTGGCCAATTCAGCGGCGGAGGTACCGGATGAGCGGGAGTATGATTCACTTATCTCCACCGGTGAACAGGTGACGATCTCCCTCTTGTCGATTGTTCTCAACGCCATGGGTTACCCTGCCAGGTCATTTCTTGGTTTTCAGGTTCCGATCGTCACGGATAATAGCTACCAGAAGGCCAGAATATCAAAGGTCGGAACCGACATTATCGGCAAGGAGCTGAAAGAGGGCAAGGTTGTGATCGTTGCCGGTTTTCAGGGCATAGATGAAGATAATAACATCACGACGCTCGGGCGTGGCGGCTCAGACACCAGCGCAGTGGCACTGGCGGCAGCGCTCAATGCCACGCGCTGTGATATTTACACCGATGTGGACGGGGTGTATATGGCCGATCCGGCCCTGTGTCCCAAAGCAAGAAGACTCGAAAAAATATCTTATGAAGAAATGCTGGAGATGGCCATGACAGGTGCCAAGGTGCTGCAGCCGCGCTCCGTTGAGATGGCCCAGAAATATAATGTTCCCGTTTATGTCAGGTCGAGTTTTTCCGATAAAGGCGGAACACTTGTCACTAAGGAGGATAAGCAAATGGAAAAAGAAGTGCTTTCAGGGATTACCTACGATCGTGACCAGGCCAAAATTACGGTCATCCACATACCGGACAAGCCAGGCGTCGCCGCTGAACTTTTCACACCTCTATCAGAGCATAATATCAGTGTGGACATGATCATTCAGAACATCAGCGCCCAGGGCCACACTGATCTGACATTTACCGTGGCCAAGAAGGATGCAAAACAGGCTTATAAAATTGTCGAGGCGGCGGCCAAAGAAATCGGTGCAAAAAAAGTGGAAGTCAATGATGAGGTGGCCAAGGTTTCTATTATCGGCGTAGGCATGGTCAGTCATTCCGGCGTGGCGGCAAAAATGTTTAAAACCCTTGCCGATGAAGGAATTAACATCATGATGATCAGCACCTCGGAGATAAAAATATCATGCGTAATTCAAAGAAAATACACAGAGCTTGCCGTAACGGCACTCCATGAGGCTTTTCAGCTCAGCAGAAAAAAGTGAAGTCATGTTCGCTCAACAAGTAAGGGGAACCGTCACCGTGTGCGTCGGCCTGGCGTTAATTCCCATTTTTTTATTTTTGACTTCCCGGTTGCCGGTAAACGACATTCCTGTTTGGGCAAACAGCTCGCCGGATTTATCAGTTGTCGAGGTTATAGACGCGACAGATGCATCGGGCATTTATTACGTTCCGCCCGCGACGACCACCTGCCGGTTGCTCGGCGATATCGGATTGCGTTGTGACCCGCAGGACAACTTCAAGATCAAAAACGGGACAAGTCTCCGGGTGATGCCTCGGGGCACAGTGGTTGCACAACAGATGAAGGCGGCCCAAAGACTGGCTCTGGGCTTGCCATTGGATGTCAATCTGGCCCGGGACGAAGATTTGATTTTGATTCCGGGAATCGGTCAAAAAACTTCCGCTCTTATTGTTAACCCATCTTCCGCAGTAAGCGTTGAAATTTGATAAAAACAGGCTGTATTATTTTAAAAAACGTAATTAATACACGGGGGCTTATTGAAAAACTCAATGTAGTGCAGAAAAGCCGTCTTGC
>Ga0116187_1000040_pt1 | contig 132425 bp, 125 predicted proteins | sample AD_JPNNA6_MetaG_FD_89755 | JGI IMG/M metagenome (GOLD analysis project Ga0116187, IMG submission 89755) | Active sludge microbial communities of municipal wastewater-treating anaerobic digesters from Japan - AD_JPNNA6_MetaG | ecosystem: Engineered > Bioreactor > Anaerobic > Digestate | place... | reverse complement strand
TTCAACTTCCTGTTTCTCTTTTAATAAATGCCGTGTTTCTTGCAAGGAGTGCTGTGTTTCTTGCAAGGAGTGCTGTGTTTCTTGCAAGGAGTGCTGTGTTTCTTGCAAGGAGTGCTGTGTTTCAGTTAGCTTATTTTTTTGTCTGTTGATTAGATCATAATACTGCGCTGACAGGACTGGAAAAATCGAAAGTATTGGAGATTTTCGTCGGGCAGTGGGTTTGGCTCTAATAATCTGCCGATAATGTTTGATTTGTCGTTGATAATTCTTAGACAACAACCAGGAATTTGTAATTTTTTGTTGGGCATTTTTTGCTAAATATAACCGCAAGCTTGGATTTTCAATCAAAAGCGATAACGCAGATACCCATTCATCAGTTGTAGCCGCCAATATACCATCCTGTCCATTGGCAATGGTATTTTCATAGGCAGCAATTCGACTATACACCCCAGGAATACCCAGAGCACCATACTCAAGGTACTTAATGGCGCTCTTACACGCATTAAAGAAATTATCGCATAATGGGGCGATCATGATATCTGCTACCTGAGTTTGGAAAAATTCAGCAAAGTCTTCATAAGCATAAGATGCCGGCGGGCACCAATCAACCTGCGACAGATCTCTTAACGCGTCTGGGGCATCAATTCCCCAAAAATGATAACGAATTCGGCCCGGATATTTTTGATTTATGGTCAATAATGCTGGCATAATCATATCCAAGTCGGGGCGGTGTGTCTGTCCCCCCATATAACCAATTGTAATGATCTCATTGTGGTCTAGGAGTTCTGGAATTTCTCGTAAAGTCCAGAAAGAGTCATTTAAGTAATTTGGAATGACGGCAATATTGGAGTTGTATGTCAGCAAATAGTCTCTGAGGGGATGCGTTGCTACCGTGACTAAATCTGCTTCAATCACCGCTTGAAGCATGGGCAGTAAAGCTTCAGAATAATATCCACTTAACCGATCTGGGTGATTTTCGGGCAATTCAAAAAGCAAATCATCGATATCAAATATAATTGGCTTATTCTGTGAATGCGCCAAGGAGATGATTTTTTGATAATCGCTATAATACTGACAAATATGCCGTTGCAATATTACTAAATCACCTTCAGCTATCGCGTCAAGCCGAAAGTTCCCATTTTCAATGCCATTCACAATTTGTAGATTCGCACATTTTGTCGGACCAATAATCCGTAAGACAGACAGAGCGTCTCTATCATAGGTTGTAAACAAAGTGAGTGATTTTAGAGACATACTTCCTCCAACCGCAACTAAGCTAACCGAGTACACAACTTCAGCGCAATCTGCCACGGGGGCAGGCGAAGGCCAAATGTGTGGGTAAAGTGGTCGCAGTTCATAGCCGAGAAAAGAGGGCGAACAGCCGGGGTGGGAAAATCAGCCGTCAGGGCGGGTAGCAGTTCAGTTACGGTTTGCTCATGGGCGTTGGGGTCATCTTCAAGGATTGCCTGTGCCCATTCCAGGCGGCTGGCAAAGCCGCTGCCGCCCAGATGATACAGACCGCGGCGCTGATTGAGCCAATCCAGGTCGCCACCGGTGCGAGCCAGCATTTGCGCGGTTATTTCGGCCAGGGACCGCGCCCAGGTGGGGTTGCCAACCTGGTCGGTGACCATGCGCAGAGTGGTCTGCTGGCGAGACCACTGCAACACCTTGGTGACAAAGCCTCCCTGGCGCATTGAGTAGACCCAACTGGTGCGCAAAATGATAGCCGGGACATGTACCTGTTGAACAGCTTGTTCACCATCCAATTTGCTCTGCCCGTAAATATTCAACGGGTGGGGGAGGTCTTGCTCAACGTATGGGCTGCCTTTTTGCCCATCAAATACATAATCGGTTGAGTAATGGATCAGGGTGGCGTTAGAGCGCACCGCTTCTTCGGCTATGACGCCGACTGAGGTTGCATTGATGAGCTGACAACGTTCAGGCTCGATCTCAGCTTTATCCACATTGGTATAGGCCACTGCGTTAATCACAACATCGGGGGCGGCGGAGCGCACCACGGTGCGCAAGCTTTCGGGGTGAGAAAAATCGACCTCGGGGTAGTCCAGGGCAGTGACTTCGCCCAGGCAGGGCAAAGTGCGCTGGAGTTCCCAGCCGAGCTGACCGGTTTTGCCAAAGAGCAGGATGCGCATGGTGCTACCGCCGGAGGGCTTCTTGAGCCAGGCGCAGCAGGTATTGGCCGTAGCCATTGCCAGCCATCAGTTCGCCCTGCTGGCGCAGTTGGTCGAGGGTGATGAAGCCCATGCGGTAGGCGATTTCTTCGGGGCAGGAGATCATCATACCCTGGCGTTCTTCCACCGTCTGGACGAATGTGGAAGCCTGCAGCAACGATTCGTGCGTACCGGCGTCCAGCCAGGCCACGCCGCGCCCCAGCACTTCGACGCGCAGTTTGCCCTGCTCGAGGTAAATGCGGTTGAGGTCGGTAATCTCCAGTTCGCCGCGCGGCGAGGGTTTGAGGCTGGCCGCAATGCGGCTGACTTCCTGGTCATAGAAATAGATGCCGGGCACGGCATAGTTGGAGCGCGGGTTCTTGGGTTTTTCTTCAATGCTGAGGGCCTTGAAGTTCTCGTCGAAGTCCACCACGCCGTAACGCTCGGGATCTCGCACGGGGTAGGCGAAGACGGTGGCGCCCTCAGTGATCTGCGCCGCCTGACTGAGTTTGGCGGGCAGGCCGTGTCCATAGAAGATGTTATCGCCCAGGATCATGCAGGCGGGCTGGTTATCAATGAATTTCTGACCGATGATGAAGGCCTCGGCCAGGCCGCGGGGCTGGGCTTGCTCGGCATATTCAAATTTGAGCCCCCACTGCTCGCCGCTGCCCAGCAGGCGCCGAAAACCGGGCAGGTCTTCGGGCGTGCTGATGACCAGAATTTCACGAATGTTCGCCAGCATCAGCATGGACAGGGGGTAGTAGATCATCGGCTTGTCATAGACGGGCAGCATTTGTTTGCTGACCGCCAGGGTGATGGGGTACAGGCGGGTGCCTTTGCCGCCAGCAAGAATAATGCCTTTCATTGGTTGCCTCCCCGATTGCCATAATTTTTCGCCATCCAGCTTTGCAGGTCCGACTGCTGATGGACAGCGGTCACCCATTCGGGATGGTCGAGATACCAGCGCACTGTGTGCAGCAGTCCGGTCTTCAAAGATTGGCGGGGCTGCCAGCCCAGTTCGGTTTGGATTTTGGTGATATCCATGGCATAGCGGCGGTCGTGCCCGGGGCGGTCGGTCACATGTTTGATCAGAGATGCATGCGGCGAATGTTCGCCGGGCTGAAGTTCGTCCATGATATCGCAAATGGTGTGGATGATTTCAATATTTGGGGGCTGGTTGTTGCCGCCCACGGCATAGGTTTCGCCAGGTTGGCCGCGGGTAATCACGGCGTGGATCGCCTCGCAGTGGTCTTCAACATACAGCCAGTCCCGGATCTGCATACCGTCGCCATAAACGGGCAGGGGCTTGCCATCACGGGCATTCAACACCATGAGGGGGATAAGTTTTTCGGGGAACTGCGCCGGGCCATAGTTGTTGGTGCAGTTGGTAATGCTGATCGGCAGGCCGTAGGTGTGCCAGTATGAACGCACCAGATGATCGGATGCCGCCTTAGAGGCCGAATAGGGCGAGTTGGGTGAGTAGGGCGTGGTCTCGCAGAAGGGCGGGTCGTTGGGCTCGAGGGTGCCAAAGACTTCGTCGGTAGACACATGGTGGAAGCGCACCCCTTCCAGCGGGAGGAGCTTCTCGGTCAGCCACATCTGGCGGGCGGCTTCCAGCAGGGTGAACGTGCCAATGATATTGGTCTGGATGAACTGCCCGGGGCCGAGGATGGATCGGTCCACATGGGTTTCGGCGGCAAAGTGGACGATGGTATCAATCTGGCGCCGGTGGAGCAAATCGCCCACCAGGGAGCGGTCGCAGATATCGCCCTGGACGAAGTGATGCCGGTTGAAGTCTGGCAGATCGTTCAGGTTTTCCAGGCTGCCGGCGTAGGTCAGGGCATCCAGATTGACGATCTGAACGGCAGGATCCTGCTTGAGCAGATAACGGATGAAATTGGAGCCGATGAACCCGGCGCCACCTGTGACCAGCACATTTTTCATAGGATACTCCTCGGTTTATTCAAAAACTTCGGCCTCAGCCAGGGCTGCCCCCTGGGCATCTTTGGTCGAGAGCAGCGGAGGCTGCCCGGCCACCAAAGGCCAATCCACGCCCACCTGGAGATCATCCCAGCGCAGGGTGCGTTCCCACTGCGGGGCGTAAAAATCGGTGGTTTTATAGACAAATTCAGCCCACTCACTGAGCACATAGTAGCCGTGCCCAAAACCGGGCGGCACCCATAACATGCGTTTATTTTCCGCCGAGAGCACCAGGCCGAACCATTTGCCAAAATAGGGCGAGCTTTTGCGCAGGTCAACTGCCACGTCGAAAACTTCACCAGCCACGGCGCGCACCAGTTTGCCCTGCGGCTGCTGGATCTGGTAATGCAGGCCGCGCAAGATGCCCTGGCGGCTACCCGAGTGATTATCCTGGACAAAGTGAGTGGGCAGGCCTGCCTCGGCAAAGACGCGTTCTTGATAGGTTTCCATAAAAAAGCCGCGCGCATCGCCAAAGACCTGAGGCTCAACAATCACAACCCCCGGCAGATCAGTCGCCACAAACTTCATACTGCATCACCCTCACCCAAAAAAAATTAGAATTGAGCAGTGCCCTGCTGCAGGTGATTATACCAGAAAAGGCCCCCGACCCTTTCACCGTCGGGAGCAGCGCGGCTATAATCAGATCATCCCCATTCCAAGGAGGCTGAGATGGCCCTCATCCACTGTCATTTCTTTTCACACATTCTGGGCATTTGGAGTTCGATGAATGTGATTTTGCCGCAGCCCGAGCCTGAGAAGATCACCCGGCTGCCGCTGCCCGCCGAGGGACCTTTTCGGACGCTGTATCTGCTGCACGGGCTGTCTGATGATCATACGGGCTGGCAGCGGCGCACCAGCATTGAGCGGTATGTGGAGGGCAAGCGGCTGGCAGTGGTGATGCCGGCGGTTGGGCGGAGCTTTTACCACGACTTGCAGCACGGCGGACGCTATTGGACCTTCATCAGCCAGGAGCTGCCGGCAATTGCGCGGGCGCTGTTCCCGCTTTCTGGCCGGCGGGAAGACACTTTTGCCGCCGGGCTGTCGATGGGCGGCTACGGCGCCTTCCGATTGGCGTTGAATTGTCCGGATCAATATGCTGCGGCGGCCAGCCTGTCGGGTGCGCTGGACCTGGTGGGTATTGCCCATGAAATTCAGACCGAAAACACAGAAATGCGAGCTGAATTTGCCGGTGGGTTTGGCGACCCGGCGGCGCTGGCAGGCAGCCCGGCCGATCTGTTTGCCCAGGCAGCCCGGGTGGCGAAATCTGAACTGCGCCCGCGGCTGTGGGCCTGGTGCGGTACTGAAGACGGGCTGCTGGAGCAAAACCGCCGTTTTCACGATCACGCGGTCCAACTGGGCCTGGACCTGACCTACAGCGAAGGCCCCGGCGGGCACACCTGGGACTGCTGGGACGTGCAGATTCAACAGGTGGTGGCGTGGATTGGAACGTTTTAGGTCACACAGAGAAGGCTGTGCGGATATTTCGACCTGAAATTTGAAATCTCAAATCTGAAATTCCTTGATATACTAGAATCATGTCTGACAACGACCTGCCGCTTGATACGGTGCTGCAGGGCGACTGTGTAGAGATTCTGCACAGCCTGCCCGAAAAATCGGTTGATCTGGTGTTTGCCGACCCGCCGTATAACCTTCAACTTCAGAACAAGCTGTTCCGCCCCAACATGACGGAGGTGGACGCAGTGGATGAAGACTGGGATAAGTTCGGGAATTTTGCAGAGTACGATGAATTTACCCGCCAGTGGCTGACCGCCTGCCGCCGGGTGCTGAAAGACAGCGGCTCGCTGTGGGTGATTGGTTCGTATCACAACATCTACCGCATCGGCGCTATTTTGATGGATCTGGGATACTGGATTTTGAACGATATTGTGTGGGTGAAGGTGAATCCGATGCCCAATTTCCGGGGGGTGCGTTTTACCAACGCCCACGAGACGCTGCTGTGGGCGTGCAAATTCCAGGGGGCGCGCTATACCTTCAATCATCATGCAATGAAGAATTTGAATGACGATCTGCAAATGCGCAGCGACTGGCTGCTGCCGATCTGCTCGGGCAGCGAGCGATTGAAGCAGAACGGGCACAAGGCGCACCCCACGCAGAAGCCCGAGGCACTGCTCTACCGGGTGCTGCTGGCAACCACGCAGCCCGGCGATGTGGTGCTGGATCCCTTCTTTGGCACGGGCACCACGGGCGCAGCCGCCAAACTGCTGCGCCGCCATTGGATTGGAATTGAGCGCGAAACGCGTTATGTGGAACTGGCGCGGCAGCGAATTGCCGCCATGCCCGAACCGCTGTTTGACGATGCCTGGATGGATGTGCGCAGCAAGAAGAAGCTGGCGCCGCGGGTGGCCTTTGGCAGCCTGCTGGAAGCCGGACTGATTTCACCCGGACAGGCGCTCTACTTCCGGCGAGACCGGAGCCGGGCCGCGCTGGTGAAGCCAGACGGCACGCTCAAGCTCAACGGCAGCGAGGGCTCCATCCACCGGCTGGGGTCACAGTTAATGAACGGCAGCCCGTGCAATGGCTGGGAACACTGGTATTACGAAGACGATGCCGGTGAGATGCACCCGATTGACGATCTGCGAGCGCAGTTTAGAGAAAAGTAAGCCGCCAGTTATTCGCCGGCTTCGGCAAACGGGTCGTAGGTGGGGTTGGTGCCCGCCCAGATGCAGGCAGCGGTGGAGAGCTGGTTACACAACCCGCCATGCGAACAGCGGTGGGCGTTAATCCGCGGCGGCTGTTCGCCCAACTGTTCGGGAGCGAGGAGCATTTCAGCTTCCAGGGCAACCTGGCAGCCAGCATGTTTGCAGTACTGCACTTTGAGTGCCTGCCATTGTTTTTGAGTGGTCATTCTAACCTCCTGGCAATACCATTAAGCAGTGGGCGGAGCATCGCGATCTTCAACCTCGCGATATTCGCCGTCAATAATCTCTAATTCTTCATGCGTCACGGTGGTTGGGGCAGCCGGGGCAGGAGCAGGCAGCGCCTGGAGTTTGGCACGGTGCTCGGTCACCACGTCATTGGGGCAAAGTTCAACAAACAGGTAGTTCACCAGCCACAGCACCACGGCATCATCAATCGGGATGATGGGCAGCACATCTGTCGGTATGAACAGGTAGGCCACACTGGCTACCGGCAGCAATTTGAGGAAGAAATTGACGCGCCGGTCACTCATCAGCCGGAAGATCAGTTTGGCCTGACGGGCCAGGTCTAGAAAGAGACCGCCGCTGGCGGGGGGAAGTGCTGGAACAGAAGAATTGGACATGGGAAAGATCTCCTCTGTGGGTCAGTTTGAACGAAACATGCGACGGCGGCGCCAGTTGAGCAGCGGGGCGGCCAGCCGGCGCAGGTAGTATTTGAAGACAATTGGAGCCAGGCGGCTGCCGCCATCGCGATAATGGACGCGCAGCATCTCGGGCCAGCAGCGATCATCGGCGGCGATGGTTTTGGCGCCGCTGTGCAGCCGGAAGTTGGCCCACACCTGCCCCGGCAGATAGACCAGCGGGCCGCGCCCGGCCAGGCGCACCCACAGATCATAATCCATCGCAAAGTAGAAGGACGGGTCCAGCGGGCCAATGGCGCGCCAGAGGTCGCCGCGGAAGAAAGTGGCCTGCTGCGGCACATGCACATAGCCCCGGCGCAGGCGCGGCAGGTCGGTTTGCGCCGCCGGAAAGCGGCCAATGACCCGCCCATTTTCGTCAATAAAATTGGCCTCGCCGTAGATGGCCGCGGCATCAGGGTGGCTGGTCAGTGCGGCGACGGCTGCCGAAACCGCTCCGGGCTCGTAGGTATCATCTGAGTTGAGCCAGGCGAGGATCTGCCCCGTGGCGCGGGCAAAGCCTTTGTTCAGGGCATCGGTCTGGCCGCGGTCTTTTTCGCAGACCCAGCCCGCCAGCCGGGACGCATAGCGCTGGATAATCTCCAGGCTGCCATCAGTGGAGCCGCCATCCATGACAAAATATTCCAGGTTCGGGTAATCCTGCTCGAGCACCGATTGGATGGTTTGCTCGAGGAAGCGGGCCTGGTTATAGGAAGGTGTTACAATTGAAACACGCGGCTGTTCTGTCATCTGGTGTGATTATAGCACGGGGCGCACATTTCTGGATTTCAACAGACGGATCGGCTGGCTGAAGCTCACGGGATTTGCGCGGTGATTTCATCCACGTTGTAATACCGGGCGGCGCAGACATTGACCCAGTGATTGGGGTCGGGCTGCATTTCTTCCAGGCCAGCAATACTGTCCAGCGCAACGGTCTGAATCTGGGTGGCACCGGCGGCAATCTGGGTGCGGATAGCGGCATCGCGGGCATCCCACTGCTGGGCGCGGGCAGCCAGCTCGCGCTGCTCTGGCGCCGCCTGCCAGGCAGGCCAGAGGGGGTAGAGCAGAGCCAGCAGCAGCAGCACGGTAATCACCCGATTGGCCCGGCGCTGGGCCGGGGTGGTGGCAGCATTAACCGCCGGGAGCGATTTTGAGAGCCAGCCCCGCAGCGCCAGCGCGGCCAGCCCTGCCAGGGCCGCTGCCGTCAGCAGCAGCGGGAAGAGCAGCACAATCTGGGCGCGCGGTTCGGGGTAAGCCTGCTGGGCATAGGCGCTGGGGATGCAGGCCGCCACAATCAGCAGGTAGCCGCCCAGGGCCGTCAGTCCGGCCCACCGCAGAGCGGCCGATCGTTTTAACCCGGCGCGGGGCCAGAAGTGATACGTCAGTGCGCCGGAAAAAATCAACCAGACCAGCACTGGCAGCGGGGTTGATTTGAGGGTGTTGTAAATGAAAGCCAGGCCGAACTTGAAGGCCAATCCGAGCGTCAGCAGCAGGCTGGCGGGTTCGCCCACATTGGCCTGACGCAGCCGCACTGCCGGGGAGAGAATCATCACCACGAGGGCCAGCAAGGCCCCAAACAGGGCGGCACCCAGCAAGGCCAGCCAGGCGGAGCGCCGGGGTGAACGGATCAGGAGCGCGGCCAGCAGCCCCAACGCCAGCCCGCCAATGAGCAGCATGGCGGCGGTCTCGGAGCAGCCCGCGGTAAAAACCGCCAGCAGGCCAACGGCAATCAAGCGCCCCGCGTTGACGGGTTTGGCGCTGCCCGCCAGGATCAGACCAGCCAGCCAGGTGATGCTGAGCAGGGGCAGCGTGTAGGTGAGCAGTCCGGAGCGCCAGTAAATGGTCTGGAAGCGGTTGGGGGCGAGCAAGATCAGAAAGAAGAGCAACGCATAGATGATCGTCTGAACCCAATTGTGGTCCAGGTCAAGGTCCAACAGGTCGCTGCATAACTCGATTACCCGGCGCAGCGCGCCCATCCAGACAAAGATCAAAATGACCGGCAGCAAGCGGATGGCATAAACACCAAGCCACTCGCTGATGCCAATGATAGGCAGGACGGTGAAGCGGTTGGAGGTTTCGATAAAGTAATCTATCTGGGCCTGCCAGAAGCCGGACTGCACCAGCGCGCCGCTGAAGCAGTAGTCATCGGCCCAGTAGCGGGCGCTGATGCTGGTGAGGGCGAATAATGCCACGCCCAGCAGGTAGCCCAGCCGCCCCCAGCGGGGCAGGTCGGCTGTTTTAATCAAGCGTTCAAGGAAATTGGGTTGTGCGTTCATTTTTTGCCTGCAAAGCGGCGGGCTTTGAGCCGCCGATAGAGATCACCCAAACGGTTAAGCCCCAGCAGGCTGAGGAGGCAGAAGACCATGCGGTGCAGTTCGGGCAGCACTGTGGGGGGGTGGCGCCACAGACCACGGGCGTAGGCTTTGAAGGCCGCGCCGGGCTGGCCGCCATCCAGCAGGTAGCGGGCGTTCATGCGGTGGGCACCGGCTTCAATGGCGGCGCGGTGAGCGGCAAAGGGCGCGGCCAGGGCGGGCTGGGTTTGCATCCAGTCCACAATCCGGTAGGCCTCCTGACCAAAGCGGGCTGCCTGCGCCAGATTTTTGGCGGCTGCGTGGAAACGGGCCGAGGCCTGCTCCTGCGGCAGGTAAGTCATCTCGCCATGCTGGGCCACCCGCAGCCAGAGCTGGTGGTCGAGCAGGAAGTGGTAGCTCAAATCGAGGAAGCCAGCCTGCTCCAGGGCGCGGCGGCGGATGAAAACCCCGGGCTGGCTGATGATGTTGAAGCGCATCAGGTCGGTCAGCGACCAATGGCCAAAGCGCATGATATTGAGTGTGTTCCCGGCGGCGTCAATGGAGCGCACATCGCCGAAGACCAGCGCGGCCTCGGGGTGAGCGGCAAAGGCATCCACAGCTCGCTGGACGGCTCCCGGAGCATAGAGATCATCTGAGTTAAGCCAGCCGATGATCTCACCGCGGGCGCGCGCCCAGCCCTTGTTGACCGCCTCAGCCTGGCCGTGGTCTTTTTCGGAAACCCAGCCCGCCAGGCGGGGCGCGTAGCGTCGGATGATCTCAACGCTGCCATCGGTGGAGCCGCCATCCATGACAAAATATTCCATGGCGGAGTAGTCCTGCGTCAGCACGGATTGAAGCGTCTGCTCCAGGTAGGCGGCCTGTTGATATGAAGGGGTAACAATGGAGACGAGCGGTGAATCGGTCATTGGTGCGATTATAGCACGAGGGAGTGTTTTACATTTCACGTTCCATTGGACGCCGGGCACAGGCAGCCCGGTTTTCTGGTACACTTGGCTTGTTCAAACCATCTCCCCAGAAAGTGACATCCTCATGAAAAGTTTTCGCAAAGAACTGTGGTTCAACGTGCCCGGACGCCGGGCATTTCTGAACATCACCAGCCAGGTAGAGCTGGCACTGCGCGAGAGCGGTATCCAGGAGGGGCTGGTGCTGGTCAATGCAATGCATATCACGGCCTCGGTCTTCATTAATGACGATGAAAACGGGCTGCATCACGATTATGACCGCTGGCTGGAGCAGCTTGCGCCGCACGACCCGATCAGCCGCTACGACCACAACCGCACCGGCGAAGACAACGCTGATGCCCACCTGAAGCGCCAGGTGATGGGTCGCGAGGTGGTGGTGGCAGTGACGGGCGGCAAGCTGGATTTTGGCCCGTGGGAGCAAATTTTCTACGGTGAATTTGACGGCGGACGCCGCAAACGGGTTTTAATCAAGATCATTGGAGCGTGAAGCATGCTGTTTACCATTCGACCCATGACAATGGCCGATTGGGAAGCCGTGAGCGCCCTGCTGGCTGAAATTCAAGACTATCACGCCAATGCGCTGCCCTACCGCTTCCAGCCTGTGGATGGGCCGCTGCGCAGCCGCGAGTACACCCAGGAACTGCTGGACGACCCGGCCGTAAAGCTGATGGTCAGTGAAACACCCACCGGACAGATCACTGGATTTGTGCATGTAGTTGTGCAGGATACCCGCCCCCTGCCGCTGCTGACGCCGCACCGCTACGCGGTGGTGGATACGCTGGTGGTGGGGCAGGCTTACCGGCGGCAGGGCATGGGCCAGGCGCTGATGCTGACGGCTGAAGACTGGGCGCGTTCACTGAACGCCAATCGCATTCAGTTGAACGTCTTTGCGTTCAACCGGTCGGCCCAGGCGCTATACGAAGAGCTGGGGTATGAGATCACGCGGTACACGATGGAGAAGCCGCTGGATTGAGCGGTGTAATTCTAAAAAAACCCAAAGAAAACTTTAACCCGATTTTAATGCAATTGTTTTTAAAACGTGATAATATAACAAAGTCAAGCGGCTGGGTGCCCCCCTCACCCCGCCGCTTGACGCTTAAACAGCCAGCACCCAAAACGACAAATAAAATCCCCCGCCCAAAGGCGGGGGATTCGTTTTTTTGAAAAAGCTGAAGTTTAGATCCAGCCGCGGAGCTGCATGGCCTTGACCACGCGATCGATCGCCACCATGTAAGCGGCATCGCGCTGGTAGACCTTTTCGCTCAGGCTCATGTTGAGCACAGAGGCGAAGGCCTGGGTCATCTTGGTGTCGAGCTTCTGGATGACTTCGTCGCGGGTCCAGTAGAAGTTCATATCGTTCTGCACGCCTTCGAAGTAGGAGACGGTTACGCCACCGGCATTGCAGAGGAAATCGGGGACAACAAAGATGCCACGCTGCTTGAGGACTTCGTCAGCCTCGGGGGTGGTGGGGCCATTGGCGCCTTCAGCCAGGATGCGGACACCCTTGCTGATCTTCTGGACGGTTTCAGCATTGATCTGGCCCTCGAGGGCGGCGGGGATGAGCACATCCACGTCTTTGCTGATCCAGGCATCGCCGGATTCGATGGTGTAGCCAGCATCGCGGGCAGCCTGCTTGTTGATGGTGCCGTACTGGTCGGTGATAGACATCAAGAAGCGGGGATCAATGCCGTCTTTCTTGGTGAAGGTGTAGGAGGTGCGATCTTCGCGGTCCCAGCAGGAGACGCAGATGACCTTGCCGCCCAGGTGTTCAATGAAGCCGATGGCGGCATACTGCGCCACGTTGCCAAAGCCCTGAATGGCAGCCGTGCAGCTCTTGGGATCCAGTTTGAGATGGGTCATGGCTTCGCGCACGGCGTAGATGACACCGAAGCCGGTGGCTTCGGTGCGGCCCAGCGAGCCGCCGCCGCCCACGGGTTTGCCCGTGATGACGCCGGGGGTGTAAACGCCGCTCAGCTTGGAGTATTCGTCCATCATCCAGCCCATCATCTGGGGGGTGGTGCCGACATCAGGCGCCGGGACGTCCTGGCGGGGGCCAATGTTCTTCCACATGGCCTGCACCCAGCCGCGGACGAGGCGTTCTTTTTCGCCAGTCGAGAGGGTGGAAGGATCTACCACCACACCACCTTTACCGCCACCCAGGGGGATGTCGGCAACGGCGCATTTCCAGGTCATCCAGGTGGCCAGGGCGCGCACGGTGTCAATCGTTTCAGCGGGGTGGAAGCGGATGCCGCCCTTGTTGGGGCCGCGAGCGTCGTTGTGTTGAACACGGAAGCCCTGGAACATGCGCAGGGTGCCGTCGTCCATGCGGACGGGGATGCGGAAGGCGAATTCGCGCATCGGCCAGCGCAGGAATTCGCGCACGGGCTGGTCCAGACGGAGCAAATCGGCCACATGGTCGAACTGCCGCTGTGCCATTTCAAACGCGTTGGTTTGGGAAGCCATTGAAATTCTCTCCTGTTGGGTTTGAAAATCGAAAGATTTTTGCCATCAGAATGCCGGATAACGCTTGCCTGCTGGGGGAGCGGATGAGCGACTCTCCTCCACCGGATTGTTACATGAATAGGTTAACCGATAGCACCCCTGACGTCAATATGATGAAAATCGGTTTTGTGTGGTGATGTACCTCCGCATGGTTGTACCATCTGTCAGTTTTAACTGTATAATATTTTTAACCATTCGCGTTGAGGAGGATCAGCCATGCCAACCGAGGCCGGAAAAGGTGAACACCATTACTATCTGATCAAGCGTCCGGCAGAAAACCCTAACGATACTGCCGAGATCGAAGCTCGCAAACATTACCTGGGGATTGACGCCGTGCGCTGGTTTGTCAACAAGCAGGGGACCATTCTAACCAACCGGATCGCCAGCGGAACGGTGCACGTCTCGCTGGCCAACGAGACTTACGAAGCCGGGTTGGGGCTGTATCAACTGGAGGGCGGGGCGCGCACTGCGCCAATCTTTGACCGCCCGGTGCTGCCCAACCGGATTTACCCCGGCGATAAGATTACGCTGCGGATTTATCTGCGCGCCATCCAGCAGGATACGCTGCTGGGCGGGCTGCTGCGCGAAATGTCGAAGGCCAGCCTGGATGTGATTGCCGGAGCCGTAGGCGCCGCCACAGCCACGGGGCCCATGGCAGTGCTGCTGGCAGCCGGCGCCAGTCTGACGAGCGGCGTGCGCGAGATTTTGAACCAGGGCAAACGAGGCCTGACTATTCTGGATCCCGAAGGATTAGAGATTACCCTGTCGGCGGCTGATTTACGCGGCCCCGAAACCTACCTGCTGATCCATCGCGGCATGAACCTGGCCGCCAGCCAGTTCCGGCTGGCGGGCAATGGCAATAACATCACCGATGTGCTGTACGCCGATGCTCCGCTTGAAGACGGTGCCTGGTGCCTCTTCCGGCTGCGGCGAGAAGATGAGTTTGGCGGGCCGCGCCCCTGGGAGCAGGAAGCTCGCAGTGCCCGCGCCGAACTGGACGCATTGATGACCCAGTGGAGCCTGGACGGGGTGACCGTGCAGGAGGTGCGCGAACAACTCAAACCCAAGAGCGGTCAGCCGCCCAGCCTGGGCGACCGAATTTTGGGCGTCATTCAGGTCATCCGCACCGATTGGGTGCTGGCAGAGCGCGAAGCGGTGGCGCGCGCCGGGATGCTGAAGGCCCGGCTGGACCTGGCGCAGCAAGCCGCCCGCGCCGATAACTTCCAGCTCTATTTTGACCTGCGGGACGAACTGGAGACCAAGTTGAAGGATGGTCTGCGCCCGCCCAAGACGGCGGCCAAAGCCCTGAGCGGCGAGGCCGAGCAGGTGCACGGCACTCGCCCACTGACCGATGCAACCACCCCCGCGCTGGAAGGCGAGGAACTTTGGCGCACACTGCGCTATGTGGGCAAAGCGTAAGAAAATTTAGCTTGCGAATTTGAAGAATCCGGCGGTCATGGCTTTATTGCCCGACCGTCGGGTTCTTTGATTTATCAGGCACCCAACGCGCTTGACATCTCTTCAACTGGCGGCTATAATACATGAATACATGTTCATATATTCAGGAATAAACCCATGACCCAGACACCCGCCCCCACCCGCTGCGAAGAGAATGTGATTCATGAAGAAGCCGTGCGCGCAGCGCAGACGCGCCTGGTGGATGGCCTGACGGCCACACACCTGGCGCAGACCTTTCAGGCGCTTTCAGACCCGGCGCGGGTGCGGCTCATCTCTGCACTGTTGGAGAACGAGCTGTGCGTGTGCGACCTGGCTGCCGTGCTGGGCATGTCACAGAGTGCGGTTTCACATCAACTGCGCAGCCTGCGCGATCTGCACCTGGTGCGCACCCGCAAAGCCGGGCGGATCGTCTACTATGCGCTGGATGACGCCCATATTCGCGACCTGTTTCAGCGCGGGCTGGAACATATTCAACATCACCAACAAGGATCAGCAGCATGACCTCACCCAATTCGACTGAAAATTCTGCCTGCGGCTGTGCCGCCTGCGAAGCGCCTGCTTCCCGCACAGCCCGCAAACCGCTCAACTTTTTCAGCTTTCTGTGGGCGCGGCCCGAGGCGCGCCTGGCGCTGGGCGCCGGGCTGCTGCTGGGCATCGCCGTGCTGGTTGAAGCCCTGGGCGGGCCTTTGCTGTTGGTGCGGGCGCTGCAAATTGCGGCACTGAGCATTGCCGGTTATCCGGTAGCGCGCAGCGGACTGCTGGGGTTGATTAAAGAGCACGAGTTCAACATCAACCTGCTGACCAGTGTGGCCGCGCTGGGGGCAATCTTCATCGGCGAATGGACGGAAGCGGCTACATTAATGTTCCTGTTTGCCATTGCCGAGGCGCTGGAAGATTACGCCGTGGCGCGCAGCCGGAGCGCGCTGGGTGAACTGGACGCGCTGCTGCCCGAAACCGCCCTGCGGCTGGTCAATGGTCAGCCCGAGGTCGTCTCGGTCAACGATCTGGCGGTTGGCGACCGGCTGCTTGTCCGCCCGGGCGAGCGGGTGCCGATGGATGGGCAGGTGGTTGCCGGGCAGAGTGAAGTCAACCAGGCGCCGATTACGGGTGAAAGCCTGCCAGTAGAAAAAGCCACCGGCGATGAGGTCTTTGCCGGGACGGTGAACGGCAGCGGTGCATTAGAAATTGAAGTCACCCGGCGGGTGACGGAGAATACCCTGCACCGGATTATTGAGATGGTGGAAGAAGCCCAGGCACGCCGGGCGCCCGTGCAACGGATTATTGACCGATTTGCACGCGTTTACACCCCCACGGTGATGGTGCTGGCGACACTGACCGCGGCGCTGCCGCCGCTGCTCTTTGGCGCGCCGTTTTTAGATACGCCTGATGGGCGCGGCTGGCTGTACCGCGCCCTGGCGCTGCTGGTGATCTCCTGCCCATGTGCGCTGGTCATCAGTGCGCCGGCAACCATCCTCAGCGGCATCACGGCAGCAGCGCGGCAGGGGGTGCTGGTAAAGGGCGGGGCGTTCATTGAGGCGCTGGCGCAGGTGCGGTTGTTTGCTTTTGACAAGACCGGTACGCTGACGCTGGGCCGCCCGGTGGTGCTGCAAGCTCGCTGCCCCAACTGTCCAGATGGGGCTCACTGCGCCGATTGTGACCAGGTGCTGGCGCTGGCTGCGGCGCTGGAACAGCGCAGCGCCCACCCGCTGGCACAGGCAGTCATTAATGCCGCTGATGCGCGCGGGCTGGCAGGGGCCTATGCCCCGGCTGAGGCCGTGACCACCCTGGCAGGGCTGGGGCTGCGTGGCGAAATCAACGGCAGCCCGGTGACGGTGGGCAGCCACCGGCTGTTTGAGGCCGAACACCCCCATCCGGCGCAAATCTGCGCCTGGGTGGAACAGGCCGAGCGGCAGGGGCAGATGGCCATGCTGGTAGCTGATGGCGCTGACGTGCGCGGGTTAATCACCGCGGCAGATGAGCTGCGCCCCGAAAGCCCGGCAGTCATTGCGGCGCTGCACGAGTTGGGCTGCCAGACCGCCCTGCTGACGGGCGATAACCCCGGTGCAGCCCAGTCTGTGGCTGCGCGGGTGGGGATTGATACTGTGAACGCCCGGCTGCTGCCTGCCGACAAGCTGGCGGCAATTGCCGAGCTGCGCGCCGCCGGACCGGTGGCGATGGTGGGCGATGGCATCAATGATGCGCCGGCACTGGCTGCGGCAGACGTGGGCATTGCCATGGGCGGGGCAGGCAGCGCCCAGGCCATGGAAACAGCCGATGTGGTGTTGATGGCCGATGGTCTGGCGCAGCTCCCCGGTGCAGTACGGCTGGCCCGCCAGGTGCGGATGCTGATCAAGCAGAACATTGCCTTCAGCCTGCTGGCCAAACTGGCCTTTATGGCGCTAGCTCTGGGGGGCATTACCACGCTGTGGCTGGCTGTGCTGGCTGATACGGGCATCACGCTGCTGGTCACCGCCAATGGGATGCGGCCGCTGGCGCGGCGATAGGCTGGGGGGTGGGTTTTGGATAGAAGAAGCGGCAGACAAAAGTCTGCCGCTTGATAATTTAATCTCAGTTAGTAGAGAATTGGAGAGCCCGGGAAGGTAGCAGAGGGCATCATTTTTAGGGTAAAATGACCAGATGAATTTAATTACCACAATTCCCTCCGAAGTAAGAACTTTGATTGTCCTGACACTATTGTTATTACTGCCCGGATGGGCGGTATTATCCATTACGCAATTATGGAAAAGGTTTACCACTTTACAGCGCTGGATTATGGCGGCAGGAATCAGCATTGCCTTTTACCCGGTTTTATTCTATGGTGTGCGGGCCGTCTTGCCGCAGTTTCAAATTGGGCCGAACAAGCTCTGGGCCTTTATATTGATCTGCCTGCTTGTGATAATCTGGCAGCTTCGAAAATCCTGGAAAGAACAGTTTGCCTTTGAAAAGACAGAATACTGGGGGATTCTGATCTTTGCCATTACATTATTAATTCGATTCTGGATGGCGCACCAACAGCCCTACCCGGCCTGGAGCGATTCAGTTCACCACACGCTGCTCACCCAACTGACGGCCACAACCGGGCGGCTGCCCTTCACTCTGGAGCCTTACGAGCCGATTGCACTGGATATGTATCATTTGGGGCTGTACAGCCTGAGCGGCCCGCTGACCAGCATGGCCCAAATTCCGGCACACAGCGGCTTGCTGTGGATGGCTCAGGCATTGAACGGGTTATGTGGTCTGGGCATCTATCTGTTACTGGATCGCAAGGTTGGACGGCAGGCCGCCATCATTGGGGCAGCAGTAGCCGGAATTTTCTGCTTGCAGCCTGCCTGGTATGTGAACTGGGGGCGTTTCACGCAGGCTTCGGCGCAGTCCATCCTGTTAATCGCCGGGGCGATGACCTGGGAGACGATTGATTTCATTATCGAAAACTGGTTCAAACAGCGCTGGTCAGCCTTTGGTATGCTGCTGATCACTGCCCTGCTGAACGCCGGCACTTTTTTGCTGCATTATCGAGTGGCTGTCTATTACCTGCCGTTGCTTAGTATCCTGATTTGCGCCACGTTGATTCACGCGATTAGGGACAAACGGTTTGGGCGCTGGGCTGCTGTGATTGCCGGGATAGGGATTGTTTCACTGGTCTTCATCTGGCCGGCAGTTCAGCAGGCGCTGCCAGCGTACATTGCAAAAGGTGAAGGGACGTATGACCCCAGCACTGCCAATTTAGATTATTACACGGTTAAATTGGTTGATATTTTCAAAGTCGGGATTCAGAAATGGCTGCTGGTTATTGCAGCCGTCAGTATCATTGGCGGATTCATAGCCAGGCAAAAGCTCAGCTTTTATATGTTAATCTGGGTGGGCTTGCTGTTCTTGTTGGGGAACACTTACCGCCTGGGGATTAATGTTCTCAACGTCACCAATCTGAGTGCCATTTTTATTATGATTTATCTACCTGCCGCAATTTGGATCGGGGTAGGTGTGCAGGTTATCGTGGACAAGCTGCCTGGCATCTGGCGTGTGCTTTCGTGTAGAGGTATCCAAGTGATTTTTCTTGTGGCGGTCGTCCTTGCCGCGCTGCAACGCACAACTGGAGTAGAAAGCTACCGTTATTTTATGACCCCCGCAGACCAAAAAGCCATGACCTGGATTACAAATAATACGCCTGAAAATGCTGTTTTTGCAATCAACACAATAACCTGGGGCGGAGGCGCTGTGCACGGCACCGATGGCGGCTACTGGATTCCTTACTTTACGGGCAGACAGACGACAACTGGAACAATGTTATATTTTCTGGGGGAACGGAAACACTTGGACCAGATTAATGCTGCCACACAGGCAACCTTCCTCGCCCACGGAATTCACCCTCAAATCAATGACCTATGTGCAGCCGGAGCCGATTATATTTATATTGGGGCAAAAGGCAACTTTGCACAATCAGCATTGAACAAACAGGCCATTCTGATACAGCAGGGAACCGGGCTTTTATATGATGAAGCAGGTGTGGCAATCATTAGCATTTGTAAGCCGTGAATTACTATAGCAATCACCTAGTGCTCTTATGTTTTCGCTGATTTTGGGATGAGGCCCCAAATACCTCTACAAAGTGCGAAGATAGATCAGGTAAAAAACGGAAGTATCATCTCAAAAAATGGGGGTAAACAAACTCCGATTGGCACTTCCAAGTATAGCAGAAACAAGCTAAACTTAGCGCAAGATGATAGACGGAATTGACCTTAGCCGCATCCAGGATGAGCAAACCCGCGAATTAATCGTGCGGCTGATGAATTTGATTGAGCAACTGGCGGCTGAAAACCGAGACTTGCGAGCCAAGAACCAGGAATTGCGAGACGAAATCAACCGGCTGAAGGGGGAGCAAGGGAAGCCAAACATCAAGGGGAACAAGCGCAAGCCAGATGCGCCGCAAAATCACTCATCAGAAAAAGAGCGGCGGAGTAGACCGCTTGAAAGGGGAAAGAAGAGCAAGAAAGCGCAGATCAAAATAGACCGAGAAGAGGTGGTCAAGGTATCCGCAGAGGCACTGCCCAAAGATGCTGAGTTCAAAGGGTATGTGGACGTAGTGGTACAGGATATTGTGCTGAAGACGGACAATGTGTTGTTCCACAAAGAGAAGTACTACTCAGCCAGTGAACGGCAAAGCTATGTAGCGGAAATGCCACCGGGATACTCAGGGCAGTTTGGGCCAGGGGTGCAGGCGTTGGCGCTGGTGATGTACTATGGGGTGCAGGCGAGCGAGCCAAAGATCCATGAGTTTTTTGCGAATGTTGGGGTGGAGATCTCGGAAGGTCAGGTATCCAATCTGTTGATCAAAAAGCAGGCCGAGTTTCACCAGGAAAGCGCCGAGGTATACGATTCTGGTCTGCGCAGCAGTCCGTGGCAGCACACAGACGACACGCTGACGCGGGTAAATGGGGAAAATCAACACTGCCACGTGGTCTGCAATCCGGTGTACACGGCGTATCATACACGGCCAACCAAAGAGCGGTTGAGTGTATTGGATGTATTACGCCAGGGGCGGCCGCGCATCTTTCGGCTGAATGATGAAGCGTTGGGCTATGTGGGGAATTTGAACTGGTCAAAGAAAGCCTGGCGGGGATTACTGAACTGGGCTCAGAAAAATGGGGAACAAGACCTGGAAGAGGGGAACTTCTTGGCCGAACTGGATGCGGCATTGCCGAAATTGAGCGCTCAGCGCCGCAAAGCCCTGATCGATGCCGCGGCCATTGCTGCCTACCACGCAGAGACAGCATTTGCCGTGATCCAGGCGCTGATCTGTGATGATGCGCCGCAATTCAACTGGTTGACCCGGGAATGCTTGCTGTGCTGGGTGCATGAAGGCCGCCCATATAAAAAGCTGATCCCTGTCATTCCGCTGCACAGGGACTTGCTGGCCGACTTCCTGAAGCGTTTTTGGAAATTCTACGCTCAGTTATTGCTCTACCGCCAAAGCCCTTCACCAGAAAAAAGCCAAATCTTAGAGGCCGAATTTGACCGCCTGTTTGCCACCCGCACAGGATATGATGAATTGGATCAACGCATCGCCAAATCCCAGGCCAAGAAAGCCAATTTGCTCCTGGTGTTGAAACATCCCGAACTTCCACTGCACAATAACCCTGCTGAATTGGGCGCTCGCCAGCGGGTTCGCAAACGGGATGTCAGTTTTGGGCCACGCACTCAGGATGGCGTCCGTGCTTGGGATACTTTCGCAACCCTTGCTGCCACAACCAAAAAGCTCGGCCTCAGCTTTTATTGCTACATCTTTGACCGGATTTCTGAAGCTCACCAGATCGTGCCTTTAGCCCATCTGGTTGAGAATGCAGCCAAACAACTCAATCTCGGCTGGTCATGGGCGCCTGGCTGACTTTCACCCCTTATTATTGAGATGATACAAACGGAAAATATTCTCTTGAAAAATCTACGCAGGTTCCCAAAATTATCGTTATAATGCCATATTCTAACCAATTTGTGAGTTACCCAGAATGCCCAAAAGAATTAGAACCATAATACAAAAACTTCATGCATGGCTTGATGACCTTACTGGAAGAGTGTTGGCACCGAGAACGCGTCTTGATTACCTAACTACAACAAGTGTTGATAAAACACCTATCAACGAACAAACCATCCAATACTACACATATTCACAGCACTATCACTTTCTGCATTTTACATGTCCACCTGTCCATTTATCAAAATATGCCTACCTAAGTGATTTGAAAGTATATCAAGATTTGCTGACATATACTTTCATCATCCAGAATTTTAAGCCTGGTGCTCGGTTATTAGAAATTGGCGGTGGAAATTCTCGGATTATTGAAGCATTAAGTTCACAATATGAGTTTTGGAATCTTGATAAATTCGAAGGACATGGACATGGTCCTACAACCCCAAAATGCACGCATGGGTTTCGCCAAGTATATGATTTTATTGGAACCTACAATAGAGACTTACCGGATCAATATTTTGACGGTGTTTACAGTATTTCTACGTTAGAACATGTCCCTGCAGATACAATAATTCAGGCCAATATTCTTAAAGACATCAACCGGATACTAAGGCCCGGGGGGTGGTCTTTCCATTGCATAGATTTACTCCTGGGTCAGCAAGGATATAATCGGTCAAATGGAATTATTGAATATTTCTACCAGCATCAGCCAATGATTAATCCTCAGGCGTCAATAAATGAAATTCGCAATAACCCGGATTTATATACACTTTCATCTTATCAATACTATACTCGCTGGTTGTTACTGACGCGGATAATTCCACTTAAAAGATTTGGATATCCTTTTTCGTATAACCTGCTATGGAGGAAATCCGGGGGTAAATGATCAAAATTAGAATTCTGTTCAGATCAGAACCATCCAATTAACAATCCATGCCAATATGCTCTTATGGCCTGCCAACTATTCTTATTAACCAAACGCAATGTCCATAGAATTGCGCTACCCAATCGGTAAAGTATTACTATCAAGGCATTCTTCCAGGTCAAATGTTTTCTAAAATAAATTGCACTACTGAGAGCCATGTAATAACGTTCATTAGGAGATTGCTCTCCACCGCTGCTCAATGACACTTTATGCCATAGTTTGGCTCCAGGTATAACCTGCATCTGCCATTTTTTTTGACTTACCCGCAAGCAAAAGTCTAAGTCTTCATAATATAAGAAGAAACGCTCATCAAACAGCCCTACATCTTCAAATATCTGGCGTTTAACCAGCAGACAGCAACCAGACAGGAACGTTCGTTGGACTGGAGTATCAGACAGGCGCACATCTCGACTATGCGAATTACGGGGCTCTAGTAACAGTGGGTGGATATCGCCACCTGCAGACCAAATTTTGGTAGGCTGCTGGGCATAATAGATAATGGGAGCAACAACACCCTGGTTTTCAGCATCCATGCTAGCTAATAAAGCCTGAAGCATAAATGGATCTGCCAGAGTATCGTTATTAATAATTAGAATATGAGTTGCATTCTGGTCTAGAGCGGCGCGAATGCCGAGGTTAAAACCAGCAGCAAAACCCAGATTAGTAGGTGTTTTGATCAGTTGAATTTGCGGATAGAGAGATTGAAGCACTTCAACAGAATCATCGGTAGAGCCATTATCTACCACAATCACCTTAAATTGAGTATCTATTTGTTGGTAGAGCGAATCAAGGCAATCACAGGTATCTCCAGGACGATTCCAATTCACAGTGACTACAAACAGTTGTTCTTTGGTTGCGCTAGAATTAGAATCCAACACAATCACGGGGCAATGACCTCGCCCAAGTCAAGCACTTTACCAGCTTCTACAACAACCCAGAGATAGTCTTCGTCGGAAGCATTGCGAACAAATTCCGCATTGTCGGGTGGCGTCCAGAGTGTGATGACATAAGTTCCTACGGGAACATCTTTGAAATAAAAGGTACCATTAGCATCCATTACGCCCCGCGGATTGGATTGGTATGAGAACGAGAAAAGTGGTGGTACGTCAGTCCGTCCAGTTGTAAGATTTTCAGACAGATACAAATTTGCTACAGGTGGTGTACCAAGTGAGGCGCTAATGATGGTTCCAGTGACGACACCTGTATCGGCACCGGGGATTGGAATTTCCAAAGTAGGGACGGGGGTAGCGGTTTCAGTTGTTGCGGTACAGGCAGCCAAAATGAATACTGTTAACATAGCCACCGCAAAAATTTTGATGTAACGCATGGGTTTCTCCTTGGAGCAAAAGTAAGCCTATCTGTATTCATTATATACGGATGCAGCCAAATCGAAAAGCCGCAAAAAAATAGAGCTGGAAAAGCTCCAGCTCTATTTTTGTAAGTTAGTGGGATATTACGGAGCGACGACGAAGCCTTCAGACACCAGCAAAGTATCCTTGCCAGTCCAGAGAGACCCAACGCCCAGTTGGTTTGAGGTACCCACCAGCATAGCACCGGCAGGGCCAACACAAGTGGCGCCACCGACAAAACCGTTGGCGATCAGGTTCGCATGGTTCAGAGTCCAGCTACCATTGATCGCGATCTCAGCATCATTCGAGATGGTCGTGTTGACCGGGTTACCAAGGCCGTCGGTACCGGTTACGTTGCAGTCCAGCTCGCCAATAGCAATCGCAGTGCTGCCAACATTGACGATACTCCAGCTAGTGAAGTAACCATAGTTGCGGTCCATGATCAGGGGGTAGATGATACTCGCCTGTCCATTGGCACCGTCGAAGCCACCATAAGCGCCGCCCTTGTTGCTGGCGGGCTCAAGCTGGTTGATTACAGCGACTAAGTCAATGCTTTCAGTGTTGCCAGAAACTGCGCCAGAACCGACAAAGGTTTCACCCATCGTGCAATCGGTGGCAAAGTTCGGGTCGGTTTCTGTCTGAGCAGCATAGAACACAAACTGCGCAAATGTAGCAGAGCTGCCGGCCGGGACGGTGCGGGTTTCGAAGCAGGCTGTACCAGCCAACGAGGGGGTGTAGTCCACGGTCACGATGGTATCTGTAGCGCCAGTGTTCTGGATCTGGATACCAGTGAAGTAACCATAGTTATTTTCGTTGACGAGGGGGAAGAGGGGCATAGTTGCGCCAGTTCCAAAACCATCGTAGGCAAACAGGGTGTTGCCCTCTTCAACTACGGTCACGGCAATATCAGCACTTGCAGCGACTAATGTGGCCGAGAAGACTTTTGGCGTGTGGGTTTCATCTGCCTGCTTGACCACAGCCGACTGTCCGGGCAGAAGACCGGTGATGCTATTTGTCGTGCCATCGCTGTAGGTGATGGCTACGTCAGTGGCCACGCCGCCAGTATTCTGGACATAGTAGAAGGTGTTATAACCCCAGTTATCCTTAAACAGGGTGGGGAGATAAACCGTGGTGGTGCCAGCAGAGAAACCGCCGTAGGCAGCATAGCTGATCTGACCGCCAGTGCTGTTCAGGCCCACAAGGTTGGACATGGCAGCGATGGGGAGCAGCGAGGAAACAACCACAGAGCCATCAAAACCATCAACCACAGGCATGGTGCCCTGATAGTAGCTGAGGGTCTCATTGCCTGCAATAGAGTCCACAACCGGAGCACCGACAGGGGCGCCAGCCAGGTCGTAGAACACCAGGGTAATTTCGCCAGCATCGGCGGATAGGTTACGAACCTGAATCGAAGATTCGTAATCGACGGGTGCAGCAGCGCTCACTGGAGAAACAGCGAGGCCAAGCACTAAAGCCAGAGCAAAAAACACATACAAAGCTTTCTTCATCTTGGCAAACTCCTTAGAAAAATAGGGGGGTATTCCGTACAGTCACTAGTATATGCAATCGGCAAAGGAGTGGCAATAATGCTTTTGGGTTAAACCTTGCCTAAATGACCATCATCTGGCGTTATTTGAGCAAACACATTCATAACACTGCTGCGATTAAGCGCATCTGCCAAGCCATAGAAGGGAAGCGTGAAGGCACGCGCCACAATTGAACGCATCAATCTCAAAATAATGGTTTTAGCACGCGGTGAAATCTTTTTGTCTGCTAGTAAAAATTCCAAAGAAATAAGCATCGCCCCATGACGTCCAGTAAAACTGGCTATCTCCCGGATAGAGAAGCCGCATTTCTCAAGCAGATGCTTTATAGTACGGGGTTCAAAGGTGTTGTAGTGTCGGGGTACATCCCATCCGACCCAATACTCACCAAACCAGCGGCGCTCCCAGGCAGAAGCATTGGGCAGGCTTAGCACCAGCCAGCCATCTGGCTTTAATAATTGCCGAATTTGCGCCAGGCTGGTCACGGGATCAGGTAAATGCTCTAGCACATCCCAAAGAGTGATCAAATCAAAATGACCAAGTGGAAAAGGTGCATTTTCCAGATAACCCTGGAAGACTTCCAAATCAAAGCGCCGACGGGCGTAATTTGCAGCAAATTCTGACGGCTCTATACCATAACACTCCCACCCGTGTTGTCGCATACCGCTTAAGAAAATGCCCGTAGCACAGCCGATATCTAATACGCGTCCCGGCGATCCAACGCGCTTGATGATCGCACGGCAGCGTTTTTCGCGGCCGTACCAGCGATCCCAACGGCGGAAGCGGGATTTTTCATCCTCAACTGCAACGGGGTAAGAAACATAATCGGATGGGTAATACTTAGATGACTCCTCCAACGATAAGCGTGGATGGACAGTTATCAATCCACAGGATAAGCACTCATCCACAGAAAACTCTCCAGGAAGCCTGTGAAGACGATCTCGACCAGGATGAAGTTTTTTGAAGTGGCATCCGCCACAATTGACACAGTTTCCCGGGATCACGCTGATTGAATCGGACATATTGTCTCCATAACTTTGTTAAGTTAGTTGCTTGTAGTGATTTTGCAGTTCTTCAGCGCGCTGGGACCAACCATTCTGCGGGTCTTCGGATGTTAGGCGCGCATTTCGCCCATAACCTTCGGCCAGATCCGGATCCCGAAAAAGCCGAACGATCTGTGTTGTTAAATCGTTTGGATCAGGATTAGCTAAAAGTCCCACCATATGCTGATGAAAGAACGGTCTCAGATCGCCAACCGAGGTGGCGACAACTGGACGACCAGCCGCCAGGTAATTACTTAACTTAAGCGGAAACCGCCCTCGATTAGCATTGGTATCACTTAGTGGTAACCAGCACACATTGCATGCAGCCAGGTAAAGATTTAGTTGAGTCTCGCTGATACTGCCCGTGCTGACAACACGCCCTCCTGGCGGCGCGTCATAATTGCTGCGCCCAATATGAACGAGCTTGGCCGTAGGAATTTGTTGGACGATTTGGTCAAATGCAGACAGCATCAACTCAAGGTCGCGTTTAAAGCTAGCCCCAACGTAACCGATCATAAAATCCGCATCTGCTAAGCCCAAGGCTCGGCGTGCGGCCATGCGGTTCATAGGCTTAATAGAAGTGACATCCAGACCATTTGGAATCTGTAAAACTGTACGCGGCGAGATACCCAGTTGAACAGCTCTTGCGTATAGAGTAGAGCAAATAACGGTGGTCCCCAAAGCATAAGGCCGGAAATGCTCCTCATAAAAAGTTTCTACCGGGCGCAAAACAGCTCGGATGACCGGATTAGGTCGCTCTTCCACAGACCCACCCCGACCAAACCAATCGCACCAATCGGTGAACAATGCAGTGCCTTTTTTTTGCATATATAGTGCCGGATAAATCGCAGTCGGACGAGACTCAAACGCATGCACGATATCGAAATTGTGACCGCGCAGCCAAAAGATGCGACGTAAAATATCGTAAACATCCCATCCAGAGCGAAGTGAACCCTGTAACAAACCCGGAGCGGTGACCACCAGCACGCCATCCACCCAGGTTTCCATAACTTTTGAACCAGAAGAATTGGTAGCTAAAATTGTTAATTGATGACCTTGCTGTTGAAGGCTTGTAGCCAGCTTTAAGGCACGCAAATAAGTTCCTCGGCCAACTATATTAAAACAGGTCATCAATATTTTCATCAGGTTAAATTGCCCTTACAAATTTCATGGTTGTAGATCCATCTTTCTCCAAACTGAACGATACCACCAAAATACAAGTACAGTATATCCAACTAACAGGATAAATTCGCTGACAAGGTAAACCCAAATTACCCCTATGACCTGCCAGACTGGGAAAACTAATATGGTTAATGGTATTTTGACTGCAACCGCAAGTGCTTGAGGAATAAGGCGGCGGTTTTGCTGATTAGCAGAAATCAGGAAGGCATTAGCACAGAGAGATAATGGCTTTAACAAAAAAATTGGAGATAATGCCACCCAAAATTCAGCCGAGATTCGATAGTTTTTTCCCAGCGTAGCCTGAACAACCTCTTTTCCAAAGGTCGTAATTCCCAACCACAGTATTACTCCAGTGAATGCAAATGCTACAACCGTAATAAAAGCTGTTCGAATAAGCTTACGGCTCTGTTTTTCAAATAATCCCGTAAAAACTGGAATAATGGGATTAAGAGCTGACTGCATGATACCAGTCAAAGCATTTGTCAAACCAACGACAATGGCATAATGCCCGATCAATTTTTCATCGCTACTTAATACCGAGATCAGATTCACATCGGCCTGAAAGTAGACAATGCCCAATAATTCTGACCATCCATATGGCAAAGCATTCGTGAAAATCCCGTTGATCAAATGACGTTGAAATTGTGTCAGGATCGGTTTAACATTACGCCAAGCTAAATATGTAAAAATCAAATCTATTAGGACACGGGAAATCACAAATTCATAAATATTTTTGCGCCCCAGGAAAATTAGCACAATTGTAACGGCCAAACGAATAAACCGAGCCGACATAAATATCCAGGAAGATATTTTTACCCGATTTGTAGCAACCAGAACTACATATAAGCTATTAATGACTGCGTCGAGCAATGTGTTAACAATGACAAGAGCTAAAACTTGGCGCAGATATATTTGAGGTGAGATTGCTGGCACAATGCCCCACAACAATAACGACCAAACAAGTCCCAGGCTGATCTTAACAATCAACACCTGCCCGGTGAGACGGATGGGGTTATCACTCTGCGGGGCCTGTCTCAACAGCCAAGTATCCAGTCCCCAATTCACCACAAAAGCTGTCAGTGCCGTCAGGCTGTAATTGGCTGCTATGATTCCGTACAAGTCCGGGCCCAACCAACGCGCCAATAAAAATGTATAAACGATCATAAACACATTGGCAACACTGGCAGCAGCACCAATGGTTACAACTGGTTTTAGAAGACGCGCTCCTTCCTTTACGTTTATCTTACGAAACATATGCGTACTAATCGGGATATGCTCCTGGAGATTAGATTTGTTAGGCCGAAGCAGTTGCCCGGATGATTTCTTCCACTAGAGAATTCCAATTATTATCTGATTTTCCAAAAGGCTTAGGTCGCCAGATCCCAGCCAGCCACAGGTTAATCGTTTCTGCCAATGCTGCCGGATCATTAACAGGGATTATTTTTATATTCGGGTTCTCATACATATCTGGGTCTGTAGCCACAGCCTTGGTCATAATAACAGGCAGTCCATATCCCAGAGCCAGTTTTACCGCCCCACTTTGAGTGGCGTTAAGATATGGGGCGACAAATAAATCGGCAGCGTTAAAGTAAAGCGGCACAAGTTCGTCAGGAATATAGCGGTTGTCAAATTTAACTTGAGAAACCAGATTCAGATCCTGAACATGTTGTACGTAATCTTCTCGCCCCCAAATTTCACCAGCCACTATCAATTGAGGATCCGGATCGTGCTGTTTTAATAAACTTAACGATTCGATCAGAACATGTAATCCTTTGTAGGCTCGCACTAAGCCGAAAAACAAAATAATAGGAGCCTGCAAGGACAATCCTAATTTTTCTCGTGCCTCAGTTTTTGTGCAGGTTGGTCCATTTAATGGTTCATAAATTGGATGGCGATGAACGGCGATCTTGGCATTGGGTTTTAACCCAATTAGGCGTTGACGCTCCATGTCAGTCTGAACCAAAAAAGTGTCAACAGTACCAAAAGCCCAGTTGGCAAGCGGTATATCTATTTTACGAGATTCGTGTGGCAAAACATTATGCACAAGATAAATTACTTTCAAGCCTTGCCTTTTCAACCAGCGAGAAATAATTCCATAAGCCGGCGCCCAAAACGTAGTCCACCATTGAATAATGACAAGTTGAGGAGCAAATTCTATAATTTTGGAGATGGCATGTTGCCAGGTAATGGGATTGAGAGGATCAAGTACAAATTCAGCCGAAAAGGTACTGCAATATTGACTGGGGTCTTTATCAGACTTACCTGGATACAACCAACCTGGGTACTGGCGCTGAAAAGAAATCGTCTGCACTGAGTGTCCAAGTTGCTGCATTGCATTAATCAGGGCTGTTGTATGGTGTGCAATACCACCTCGATAGGGATAAACTGGTCCGATCACACTGATGCGCATTTCGGCTTTACCAATGGTCACATGCAAGGAAATTAAAGCTATACCCAAATTTAGCCGCCTCAATGAATGAATTCAATGATAGGGGTGGTTCTCCCTTAAGCCACATTTTTGGCATCCATAGATTAAATCGGCAGTGATCTACCAGAAACCCATAAATATCTGCTGAATTAACGCCATAAGGCGCACAGGTTTTTTGGTTGTGCTCAAAATATATGATTGGGCGATTCCGAATAATTGTCTGCTGGCTTCCCCGGAGCACTTCAAATTCGGCGCCTTCTACATCAATTTTAATAAGGTTAATCGTCAGGGCCGTTGGAATAAGGTTATCTAGTAAATCCGTGTGGACTGTGATTAGTTCAACAGATTCATCCAATGTTTGGGCATGAATGAAACCGCTGCGAGTAGGGCGGTCTACAACATGCGCAAATTGCTTTTCGGTTTTAGTGTCACTTAGAGCGAGAGGGAACACTTGTACAGAAGGGTATTGTTTTTTCAGGTATTCATAGTGACTTGTGATTGGTTCAAAAGCATAGTGAACACCTCTCGGCGATAAGGCTAAAATTTCTTCCAGTATTGTTCCCCGGTGAGCACCGATGTCAATACAATTAGAGTTACGCTCCAAAGAGCGCCTTAATACTGGTAGAATGTCTCTCTCAGACAGGCCGCCCACCGAATAATCCATTCGAAGATATAGTCGGCGAGCTAGCCGCTCAAATGGTGATCCGATAATTGCTTTCTTTAACATTGAAAACATTGCATTCTTTATTTAACGCGAATCCTTAAGAATATGATTGTTTCTAATCTCGTAATGTTTCCATTATAAGACATTTTAAATTTTAAGTAGGTTGCTGAGACCAAAAAGCCCATATCTTCGTGATAGAATCACATCGCCATGTCGAACATCGATGAGATCAAGTCACGCGTTGATATTGTGGACCTTGTGTCTGAGACGGTGAAGCTGCGGAAGAGTGGTAAGAACTACACCGGCTTCTGCCCGTTTCACCCCAATTCGCGTACGCCAGCTTTTGTGGTCTTTCCAGAGTCGGGGACGTGGCGCTGCTTTGGGCAGTGCAACGAGGGTGGTGATATCTTCAAGTTTGTGATGAAGAAGGAAGGCTGGGATTTTCCCGAAGCGCTGCGCCACCTGGCGGAGCGCGCTGGCATCAAGCTGGAGCCGCTGACACCCGAGCGCCAGGAAGAGGAAGATGCTCACGAGCGCCTGCGCGCGCTGCTGGAAGATGCGGTCACGTTTTTCAAACATCACCTGCTGCAAAATGCCGCCGGTAAATCTGCCCGTGACTATTTGACCCGCCGTGGGCTGACCGATGCGACAATTGAGACCTTTGGCCTGGGTTATGCGCTCGATTCCTGGGATGCCGGGCTGCGCTACTTTACCGGCAAGGGTTACTCTACCGCCGATTTGTTGGCTGTGGGGCTGATCACTGAGCGGCAGGGCAGCGAGGGGTTTTACGACCGCTTCCGCAACCGGATTATGTTTCCCATTCGCGACCCGCTGGGCCGCATGGCGGGGTTTGGCGCCCGGATTTTAGACCCCAATGACGTGCCCAAATTTCTCAATTCGCCACAGACGGCCCTGTTTGATAAGGGTCGGTTGCTGTACGGGTTGGATCAGGCCCGCAAGGCGATCCGCACGGCTGACCAGGTGGTGATTGTGGAAGGCTACCTGGATGTGATTGTGCTGCATCAGGCAGGGTTCGCCAACACCGTCTCGCCGATGGGCACGGCACTGACCGAAGACCAGATCCGGCTGCTCAAGCGCTTCAGCCGCCGCATGGTGCTGGCGCTGGATGCCGACGCCGCCGGAGAAAAGGCCACGCTGCGCGGGCTGGAAGTTGCCCGCCAGTCGCTGGACCGCAGCGATGAAATGGGCTTTGATGCGCGCGGGCTGCTGCGGCACGAGGCCCGCCTGCAAGCCGATCTGCGCGTGACCACCCTGCCGCCGGGAGCCGACCCGGATGAGGTGGCTCTGGCAGATCCGCAGGCCTGGGCAAAGATTATTGCCGAGGCGCGCCCGATTGTGGTGCATGTGATGGAAACGCTGGCAGCCAGCCACAACCTGGATGACCCCAAGGACAAGAGCGAGATTGCAGCCCGGGTGCTGCCGCTGATTGAAGACATCCCCAACGCGGTGGAACGGGACGATTACCGGCAACGGCTGGCCCGCCTGCTGCGCGTGGATGAGCGCGCCCTGACCGGTTCGACCACCACGCCCACCACCCGCCCGGTCCGCCGCCGGCCCAACCTGCCCGGGCCCCGGCAGACCTCCCCCGCCCTGGCTGATGCCAGCCCCGCCCGGCTGGCGCGCTCGCTGGAGGCACACTGTCTGCGCCTGCTGATGCGCCGCCCAGAGCTGGTGTATAAGCTGGATCGGATGCTGCAACAGGGGCAGCTACGCCGCTTCTCACCCGAGGACTTTGAACAGGCCGATTTTCAAACTCTGGCCCGGCTGCTGCAAGAAGCGCTGGGACAAGACGGTGAGGAACCCCAGACTTATCTGCAAACGCACCTGCCCGAAGACCTGGAAGAAACCGCCACCGCGCTGGCGGCGCCGATTACACCAAACGAGCCTGCCGATGACCGCATGATGGAAGACCTGACCCGCAGTCTGTTGAAGCTGCGGCTGGTGCGCATCAGCGAAGGGCTGCAGCAGCTGCGCTTTTTGCAGGAGGAAATGCAGCAAGAGAGCGGAGCGGCAGGGCTCAACCCCTATCAAGAGATCATTATGCAGTATGCGCAAACCCGCAGCCGCCTGGACCAGGCGCTGGGCAAGCCGCAGATGGGCGATCAGGCCGCTTAAGCTTTGGGCTCGGTGGGGCCGCTTTCGTCCTGGGGTTTCTGACGGCGCTGACGCATGGCAGCCGCGCGGCCAGCCAGATCCTGGAAGAATTCGGTATCCACAATTTCAGAAACCTGTTGAGCTTTGCGAGACTCATCAATCTGGATTTCCAACTGAGTGACCCGCGCTTGCAGGGTTTCTTCACGCACACGGACTTTATCCATCATCGCGTTGAAGGCCACTGCCAGGCGGTCGGCCTCGTCATCCAGCTTGAGGTCGGGCAGGTTCAGGGGGGTGTAATCGCCAGCAGCCACACGGTCTGAGGCCACGCTGAGGGTGATCAACCGCCGGGTGACGCGCCCGGTGATGTAGAAAACCAGCGCCACAACCAGGGCATAGATGACGATAAACGCCAGGATCATCCAGGTATTTAAGGCCTCCAGGCGTTCCACCAGGTCGTTGGCTTTCATGTAAAGACCAATGCCGCCCGCAGGGGCGCCGCTGGAGGTCTTGACGGGGGCGAAGGTCTCATACCAGTTGCCATCTTCTTCTTCGAACAACATACCACCCAGGTCAGATTCGACCAGACCGTTTTCCATGAATTCCTGCTCAATATCATCTTCAATCCAGTAGGGGTCATTGAGCCAGTAAGATTCGTTGTCGTCCCAGGTGGCCACTGCATCCACCATGACCATCAGCTCACCGTTGGCGTTTTGCTGATAGGTGAACAGCTCGGCGCGCGGGTTGTATTGATGAGCATCATCCAGGCAGTCCATGATGGTGAAGTAGCGTTCATCGGTTACATCACCGGGAGCAATGGACTCCACCCCGGGGCCGTAATCGGCGTTCATTTCGGCCATCATGTCGCCATCCAGGCAGGCGGTCACCGAATCGATGATGGTCTTGGATTCTTCGTCCAGAATGCCAAACACAGTGTTGTTAAGGAAGGCACTCAAACCGACGTAGGCCACAATGAAAATCACGGTGAGCAGCGCCAGGATGGGCAGCAGCAGTTTGAGCCGCAGGCTCATGAATTTGGGGGCATTGGATGCTGGTTTAGCCATTTGATCTCTCCCTGAAGATATGGAGACCTGCAAGCCGGAGCTTGCAGGTCATTGAATGGGTAACGGGGAAATTAGACGATTTCAAACGAGGTGTGCACTTCGGCGACTCCGCGCACGGTAGCCGCGACCGAGCAGTATTTTTCTTCGGAAAGCTGAATGGCCTGACTGACTGCGGTATCCGTCAGACCGGAACCATGCAGCACATAGTGCACCTGGATTTTGCGAAATGCCCACGGCGGCTCGGAATCCTGCTCGGCGCTGGCCTGGATCTCCAGGCTTTCGAGCGTCAGGCGTTTTTTGTGCAGGATCTCAACCACGTCTACGGCGGTGCAGGAGGCCAATGCCACCAGCAGCAGTTCCGAGGGTTTCATGCCGATGCCCTCATCAGGCGTGGAGATGACCACCGAATGCTGCGTTGAATCGGTGCCGACAAACTGCTTGCCGCCAATCCAGCGAACGGTTGCACTCGCCATGATTTACTCCTTTTCGTACGGTGTGCCTTCGGCGGCGGGGGCATGTCCGCGCCCAACCACACCCGCCAGCACAACCATGGTGGTGATGTAAGGCAGCATCGCCATGAACTCTGGCGGGATGGTGCTGCCAAGGATGGTCAGCTTGGAGCCCAGTGTATCGGCAAAACCAAAGAGCATGCCGGCGCCAAACGAGCCAAAGGGCATCCAGTTGCCAAAAATCATCGCTGCCAGGCCAATAAAGCCGCGCCCGGCAGACATCATTTCATCAAAACGGCCCACCGAGCCGAGGGTGAAGTAGGCACCGGCCAGGCCCGCCACCGCACCGCCCAGCAGGGTGGCCATGTAGCGGGTTTTGAAGACGTTGATGCCCAGCGTGTCGGCAGCCTTGGGGTGTTCACCCACCGAGCGCAGGCGCAGACCCCAGCGGGTGGAGAACAGCGCAATCTGCAGCACAATCAGCAGGATGAACATGGCATAGACGAAGAAGTTGGTGTTGAAGAAAATTGGTCCAATCACGGGGATATCTGCCAGCAGGGGGATGGGCCAGCGCGGGAAAATGGGGCCGTTGTTGAGGTGCTGGTAGGTTTGCAGGAATTTGGCCGAAATGTATGAGGTGAAACCGGTGGCGAAGATGTTGATGACCGTGCCAGAAATAATCTGGTTGATCTTATACTTAATGGAGAGAACAGCCAGTACCCAGGCCATCAAAACGCCGCCGGCAATGGCTGCCAGCAGGCCAATCCACATGCTGCCGGTCACACTGCCCACCAGGGCACCCAGCATGGCGCCCATCAACATCATGCCTTCAATGGCAATATTGATGATGCCCGAGCGCTCGCACAACAGGCCAGACAGCGCCCCCAAGGTAATGGGCACGGCGCGCAGCACAGCGTTGCTCAACATGCCGCCCAGATTCAAAGATTGACCCGCTGCGGCCCAGACGATGAAGCCGAATACAAAAAACAGCGCAACGATCCCCAAAATCCAGTTGGTGTAGCGGCCAAAGCCGCGGGCGAGCTGAACGCCGCCAAGGACGGCACAAACCACCGCCAGGATATAAAGCGTTGTCTGGGCTGGCAAAATCCAGTTGGGGGCCACGCCCTGGGTGATACCACCAGGGGTCATCACAAAGGTAGTCAGAAGATCGCCAGTTGTGGTGCGGATGAACAGCAAATAGATCAGCACGGCCAGAACGAGGAACACGATCCCCATCACGCGTTGGCGAACCGGCGAGGTTTCGCCCAGGCGGCGGCGGCGTAGAACGGTGGCGGTCATTATTTACCTCCTCCCCAACTGCTCAAAACAACACCTGTATCGGCGTCTTTGGCCTGCTTCATACGATAGAGCGAGCGGATGATCGCCGGGGCAGCGATAAAGATCAAAATGAAGGCCTGGATGATGGAGATAATATCAATCGGGATGCGCGAGACAACCATCATCTGCGAGGCGCCGTTGCGCAGGAAGCCAAAGAGCAGGGAAGCCAGCACCACGCCCAGCGGCGAGCTGTTGCCCAGCAGCGCCAGGGCAATGCTGTCGTACCCATAGCCGGAGGACAGGCCCATGGCCATGCTGCGAGTGACTGCCAGCACCTGGTTGGCCCCTGCCATGCCCGCCAGGGCACCCGAGAGCGCCATGGCAAGGATGGTATTGCGGGCGATATTCATACCCGCATAGCGGCCGCCCGAAGGGTTGGCGCCCACGCTGCGCAGTTCAAAGCCCCAGGTGGTTTTGAAGAGCAGCCAGTACACCCCAAAGGCCACCGCCAGGGCAATGAAAAAGCCCAGATGGAAGCGGATGGGGGTGCCAAAAAACTGCGGGATTTGGGCGCTGGTTTCGATGACCGGGCTGATGGGCATACCGCCCGAATCGGGGCGCTGCATGGGACCGGCAAGCAGCCAGTCGGTCAATCGGAAGGCAATCCAGTTGAGCATGATGGTGTTGATCACCTCATGTCCACCGGTTTTGGCCTTGAGCCAGCCGGGGATGAAGCCCCAGATTGCCCCACCCGCTGCGCCAGCCAGGAAAGCCAGCGGCATGTGGATATAGGGCGGCAGGCCCTTGACGGCATAACCCACATAGGTGGCTGCCACAGCGCCCATGAAGAGCTGGCCTTCCACGCCGATGTTGAAGACGCCAGCCCGGAAGCCCAGCGCTACAGCCAGCCCGGCGAAGATGTAGGGCGTGCTGACCACCAGGCTCTCCAGCGGCGGGTTGATGGCCCGGCGAATTTGGATCGCCTCGCCGCTGCCCAGGGCCGTGAAGAACTTGACCGGATTGCCGAAGGCCCCGGTGAACATGGCGCCGTAGGCATCGGCAATGGATTTCCAGACAGCCAACATGCCAGCGCCGAATGACTGCTGGAAGCCCTGGTACACGGCTTCACTGGTCAGGATGATGATGACGGCGCCGAGCAGCAGGCCAGTTAACACCGCCAGCGCCGGGATGAGCAGCGCATTGCCCGCACGCGCCCAGAAGGTGCGGCCCTTGGGCGGGCGCGTGACTTCCTTCAGCAATTCCTTACCAACATCGGGTTTGGGTTGAGGTTTTTGTTCAGGCACGGTGATATCCTTCCACTTCTACAGGGTGGTTTCCACCTGGCGCGGGCCAGTCCGTTGGCCCAGATTTTCGGGCATAATGCCGGCCATCAGCAAGCCGACTTCTTCTTTGGTCACCTGGTCGGCCGCGACCACGGCAATGATCTTGCCGCGGAACATGACGGCGATGCGGTCGGAAAGCTCCATCACTTCGTCCAACTCAGGAGAGACCAGCAGGACAGCACAGCCTTCATCACGCTTCTGGATGATGCGCCCATGGATGTACTCGATTGAGCCCACATCCAGGCCGCGGGTTGGCTGCGAGGCCACCAGGAACTGAATGGGGCGGGAGAACTCGCGGGCAATGATCACTTTTTGCTGGTTGCCGCCTGAAAGCGCCCCCACATTGGTCACGGCATCGGGAGTGCGGATGTCAAACTGTTCGATCAGGGTTTCGGCGTTCTTCTGAACGGCCTCTGCCTGCATGTTGACACCGCGGGCAAAGGGCGGTTTGTAATAGGTGCACAGCACCAGATTATCACGCACGGGGAAGTTTAGCACCAGGCCGTCTTTCTGGCGGTCTTCGGGAACGTGCGCCGCGCCCAGCTCGGTGATGCGGCGGGGGGTGGCATGGGTAATCTCTTTACCCAGCAGGTGCACCTGCCCACTGACGGGTTTACGCAGGCCGGTCACCGCTTGAACCAGCTCGGTTTGACCGTTGCCCTGCACCCCGGCAATGCCCAGCACTTCGCCGGCGCGCACGTCCAGTGAAATTTGATCCACCATCACCTGGCGGTGGTCGTCAGTCATCACCAGGTCTTTGATTTCCAGGACCACATCGCCGGGTTTGGCCTCGGCCTTTTCAACCTCTAACTGCACCGAACGACCCACCATCATCGCGGCCAGCGAGTTCTTATCGGCCTCTTGCGGCAGGGCATGCCCCACCACTGCGCCGCGCCGGATGACCATGATGCGGTCAGAGAACTCCAGCACTTCACGCAGCTTGTGGGTGATGAAGATGATGGACTTGCCCTGTTCGACCAGGGCGCGCATGATCTTGAAGAGTTCGTCGGCTTCCTGGGGGGTGAGCACGGCGGTGGGTTCATCGAAGATGAGGATTTCGGCCTCGCGGTAGAGCAGTTTGATGATCTCAACGCGCTGCTGCACGCCCACGGGCAGGTCTGCCACCAGAGCGTCGGGGTCAACAGCCAGGTTGTATTTTTCAGAAATTTCGCGAATCCGGGCCGCGGCTTTGGCTCGATCCAAAAAGCCGAGGGAGTTCGCCGCTTCGGCGCCAAGCATCACGTTTTCGGTGACGGTGAAGACCGGGATGAGCATGAAGTGCTGATGCACCATGCCGATTCCAGCACGGATGGCATCGGTGGGCGAGTGGACGGTAATTTTTTCGCCGTGAACCCAGATTTCGCCCTCATCCGGCTGATAGAGGCCGTAGAGGATGTTCATCAGGGTGCTTTTGCCAGCGCCATTTTCACCCAGCAGGGCCAGAATTTCGCCCGAGTTGAGTTCCAGGTTGATGTGGTCATTAGCCAGCACACCGGGAAAACGCTTGGTAATATTTTTCAGTTCGAGGATTGGAGGCATGGCTGCTCCTTGGGGAAATTTTTCGGTTCTTAATTAATCAATTTTACCATTAAGGGGAAAAATGGTTTTAGGTTTTAGGACTTAGGTTTTGGGGCTTGGCGATTGTAATATAGACGCGGTGATACTCTGCGCCAGTGCTTGGGGAGCATAATGGCACCTTCGCCCAAAAGTTCAACAAGTTACGCCTGACTGGAACGTCAGAGTAACGCTACAATCACTGATCCTGGTCTTGCTGGCGGGAGCGGAGCAGGATTTCTTCAAGCATTTTACGGTTGAAGCGGATCAGATCAGCCAGCAGGCCAATGAGCACGGTTTGAAACCCCACAATCAGCATCACTGCGCCCAGCAGCAGGCTCTGCAAATGCCCGGCGCCGCCATCCTGGAAGAAGAAGAACAAGAAGCGGATGATCGGGATGAAGCCCAGGATAATCAGCCAGCCGCCGATGGTGGCGAAGACCCGCAGCGGGCGGTACATGGTGTAGGAGCGCACAATGGTCACGGTGGAATTGACCAGGTATTCGCCAATGCTGCGCATCAGGCGGGAGGGCCGCTCAGTACGGTTGGCGCGCACCGGCACCGATTCGACCAGCAGGTGGTGATTGCCCGCCTGGATGATTGTTTCGAGGGTGTAGGAGTATTCTCCGGCGATGAAGGTGCGCTGGGCTGCCAGGCGCGTGAGCGCCCGGAAGCCGCTGGTGGCATCGGGCACGGTCAACCCGGCAGCGCTGGAGACCACCGCACTGCCCCAGGTTTGCAGGCGGCGCTTGAGCGGCGAGAAGGCCGGGAAGGTGGCTACCCCCCGGTCACCAATCACAATCTGCGCCCGGCCGGCCAGAATGGGCTCGAGCAGGCGGGGGATGTCTTCGGCGTCATATTGATTATCGGCATCGGTGTTGATGATGATATCGGCGCCCAGGCGCAGGCTGGCATCCAACCCGGCGCTGAAAGCCCGCGCCAACCCCGCATGATTGATGCGTACAATGTGATTGACCCCCGCCGCGCGGGCGACATCGGCTGTGCCATCGGTGGAACCATCATCAACAATCAGAATTTCAATCGCGTCTATCCCCTCAAGCTGGCGCGGCAAAAGGCTGAGAGTGTGCGGCAGCGATTCGGCTTCGTTATAGCAGGGGATCTGGATGATCAGCTTCATCGCGGCAAGTATACCACAGCATGATATAATCTTTTTATGGCCACACCCTCTCCAGCCAGTAAACTGAATTGTACGCAGTGCGGCGGCGAACTGCACCCGGACGAGGGGCAGATCTTTGTCACCTGCCCGTACTGCAGCGCTACGGTTTACCTGGATAAGACCCAGGTGGTTTTTCACTGGTCGGTGGCGCCCACCCTGTCTGCTGAGCAGGCGGCGGCGGCACTGGCGCGCTGGATGAGCGGCAGCCAGACGGTGAAAGATCTGGACCAAAAATCCCGCGTGACGGGGCAGAGCTTTACTTATTTCCCGCTGTGGTATTTTCAGGTCCGGCAGGCCAGCGGGCAGGAGGTGGTGCTGCTGCAACCCGGCGCGGCCACCTCGGTGACCGAATTGAAAAATTTGCAGCTCCCGGCTGGCGACCTGCAGCCCTACAACCCGGCGCTGGAGGCGCAGTCCAGCGAGCCCACCGTGCCGCTGCCCGCGGCGCGAGACTGGGCCCTGCAAAACCGCGCCGATACGGCTATTCAAACCGCAGCGCTGGTGCATGTGCCGATTTATATCTTCAAGTATGTTTTTCAAAATCAGACCTACACCGCCGTAGTTGAAGCTGCCACCGGGCGAGTGCTGGCGAACCTCTTTCCATCCAAGCCTGAGGCACCTTATCTGCTGGCGGCGGGTCTGACCGCCGGGGTGTACCTGTGCCTGGCGGCGCTGGCGCTGACCGACAGCAGCATGACCGGGCTGGCGTTTATCATTGGCCTGATTGCGGCACCAATTCTCTTTGCGTTTGCGGTCTGGGTGGCAAATAAAGTATGAGCGAGACTGATGCCCTGCAAGGTTTAAGCTGCCCGCGCTGCGGCGGCATGGTGCCCATCCCCGAGGGTGAGGCAATTGTGACCTGCCCGTTCTGCGAGCTGCGCTCGGTGGTGAGCGGCGAGCGCGGGGTGCGGCGTTACCAGGTGCCCACGCGCGTCACGCGGGAACAGGCTGAGGCCGCTTACAAGCGCTTTTTAAGCAGCAATCTGGCGATTGCCCGCAGCGCTGCCAGCCAGGCGCAGATCAGCGAAGTGCTGCTGGTGCATCTGCCGTTCTGGGCGGTGTGGGGGCAGGTGGCCGCGTGGCTGTTTGGTTATCGGCGCGTCAAGAGTGGCGACAGCTATACGAATGTTCCCAAAGAGGAGCGCGTGGCTGAAAGCATGGCCTGGAACGCCGCCGCCTGTGATGTGGGCGAATTCGGCGTCACACAAATCAGCCTGGAAGGCCGCCCGCTGGAAGCCTTCAATGCCGAAAATCTGCACCGCACCGGGCTGGTGTTTGAGCCGCTGGGTTCAGCCGAAGAAATGCGCAAGGCTGCCTGGGCCGATTTTGAGCAGCGTGCCCGGGGCAAGGTGAATCTGTCTCACATTTCCCAGGCGTTTATGCGGGTTATCCGCCCGCGGCTGGGGTTGGTTTACTATCCGCTGTGGGTGGTGCGCTATCTGTACCGCGGGCGCTCCTTCCAGGTGGTGGTAGATGGCTATTCTGGCGAGGCGCTGTATGGCAAGGCGCCCGGCAATTCCTGGTATCGGGCTGCGGTGCTGGTGGGGGGCATGGCGCTGGGCTCAGTTCTGGTTGTGGATGTGCCAGCCTTCATCATTAACAGCAGCGAGGACGCTGGAATGGGCATTGTGATTTCGGCAGGCATCGGCATTGCATTGATGTATGCCGCCTGGCGCACCTTCCGGCACGGCGAACACTATGAATACCGGCGCTATAAGGCCGGCGGCGGCGCCCCGGCGATTGTTTCGGCCGCCGTCAAAAATTTGGATGGCGTCAATATCAACGATGTCATCCGGTTGTTGGAGCGTTAACCATGAGCACTGTGCCGGTTCGATTACTGCCCATGTTGTGCCCGCAATGTCAGACGCCGGTGCCTGCCCGCCCGGAAGAAACCGCCTGGGTCTGCGCCACCTGTGGGCAGGGGCTGAGGCTGGACGATACAACCGGGTTGAAGCCGCTGGAATTTCACTATGCCGCTGGCATCCCGGCCAACCAGGCGGGGCGGCCTTTTTGGATTGCCAACGCGACGGTGCGGCTGGGTGAGCGCAAGACCTACTATGCCAACACCGACGCGGTGCGCGAGGCGGCGGCAATGTGGGCCGCGCCGCGGCGGTTTTTCATCCCGGCTTTTACGCTGCCTTTGGAGCAAGTGCTGGAACTGGGCACCCGCCTGCTGCTGCAGCCCCCGGCGCTCAATCCGGGCAGCCCGGCAGCGTTTGAACCCGTCACCGTGCGACCTGAAGACATGCGCCCGCTGGCTGAGTTTATTGTGCTGGGGCTGGAAGCCGCCCGCAAAGACAAGCTGATGTCGGTGGAATTTGGGCTGGACCTGGAATCGCCCGAACTGTAGATTCTGCCCGCATAGCGGCTTGAAATCCGACCTTTTTCTTTCCCCTGTTTGCAGTTCACAATTGAGAAAACCATGATCCTCTACATAATTGTTCCCCTGGCTGTACTGCTGCTCTTCCTGCTGGCGTTCATGCTCGTTCGAACAGCCACATTCATGGAAACCCCGCCGCCGCCCGAACCTGCCGCCAGCCTGGCGGTGGAGGTGCGCCCGGTAGCTGAACATCTCTCCGAGGTCATCCGCGTGGAGACTGAAGACCGCGGGCCTGGCGAGCCGCCTGCCCCGGTGGCATTGACCGAGCTGCGCGCCCTGCTTTCACGGTTGTATCCGGGCGTGCATGGTCATTTGCAGCGCCGTGTGATGGACAGCGGTGCGCTGGTCTTCGTCTGGACGGGCAGCCGCCACGACCTGCTGCCGGTGCTGCTGGCAGCGCATATGGATGTGGTGCCAATTGACCCGACAACCCGCGACCAGTGGCAGTACCCGCCCTTCTCCGGTGAGATTGCCGAGGGCTACCTGTGGGGCCGCGGCACGCTGGATGACAAGGGGCAGGTAGTGGCTATTCTGGAAGCGGTTGAAAACCTGATCAAGACCGGCTATCAACCTGAACGGACCATTTACCTGGCCTTTGGCATTGATGAAGAAATAGGCGGGGAAATTGGCGCGGGCGCAATTGCCGCGGCGCTGGAAGCTGAAGGCATTCAACTGGCCGCAGTGCTGGACGAAGGCGGCGGTCTGGTGGAAGGCCTGACGCCGGGTGTGAAAGCGCCTGTGGCAACCGTGGGGGTAGCCGAAAAGGGCTACCTGAGCGTACACCTGACGGCAACCGGCATTGCAGGACATTCGGCGACGCCGGCACGGCAGACGGCGATTGGCGCGCTGGGGCGGGCGCTGGCCCGCTTAGACGCGGCGCAGTTCCCGGCACGCTTCAAAGCCATTGAGACGCTCTACCGCGAGCTGGGCTCGGGCGCCAGCTTTGGCATCCAGTTTGTGATGGCCAACCTGTGGCTGCTGGGCGGACTGGTGCAGCGCATGACTGCCGATGCGCCCAACCTCAACGCCATCATCCGCACCACCATTGCACCCACCATCGTAAAGGGCGGCATCAAAGACAATATCCTGCCGGCGCAGGCTGAAGCCGTGATCAACCTGCGGCTGCTGCCCGGCGATACTGTGGAAAGCGCCCTGGCGCGGCTGCGCCGCATCATTGCTGATGAGCGGGTGACGGTGGAAGCCACCGAGGCGAGCTGGGACCCGACGCCGACATCCGATGTGGATACAGCCATCTATCGCAGCCTTTCGACAGCCATCCGGCAGACTTTCCCGGGATCGCTGGTGGCGCCGTACCTTGTACTGGGCGCGACCGATGCCCGGCACTATTCCGGCATCTGCACGCAGGTGTACCGCTTTACCCCTTACATCATGAATAAGGAAGAGCTGGGTCGCGTGCATGGCGTGAACGAGCGCATTGCGCTGGATGCCCTGGCGCCCATGGTGCAGTTCTACGGGCACCTGGTGCAAGCCTGGGGCGCCGAGGCGCTTGAATAGACCCGTTTCTGGAAGAAATGTTCCAAAACGATTTGCTCTAATTTACCCGTAAAGGAGATTGACCATGACCAGCACTGTTTACTGGGGCTCGCCCCGTCAGGCCCGGCTGGAAGGCAAAGAAACCCTGCCCGCCAAGCTCGATTTGATTTTGGAACGGCTGAACCTGCGAGAGCGGGTCAAAGATGAATACGTTGCCATCAAACTGCACCTGGGCAACAATCTGTCTTATTCCACCATCCACCCGGTGTTTGTCCGCAAAGTTATTCAAGCTGTTAAAGACGGCGGCGGGCGGCCATTTGTGGTGGACCTGGATTGGGATGTGGCCGGGCACGAGCAGCGCGGCTACAGCCACGAAACTCTGGGCTGCCCGGTGTACCCCACCAACGGGCTGCGCGATCAGTACGTCTATACCCGGCAGTGGGCTTACAAGAACATCACCGAGTGGAAGCTGGGCGGCATGATTCATGACGCTACGTTCATTGTCAACTTTGCTCACGTCAAGGGGCACCCGAGTTGCAGCTTTGGGGCGGCCTTCAAGAACCTGGCGCTGGGCAGCATGGCCAGCAAGACGCGCAGCCAGATGCACGATGTGCATCACTTTGACCGCTACTGGTTCAGCGAAAACTGTCCCGACGAAGAAACCCGCAAGAAGATTATAGCGGCCTGCCCCTTCCAGGCGCTGGTGGAAGACCGGGAGCACCCCGGCGAGCTGCACCTGCACTTTGAACCGTGCAATCAGTGCGGGCGCTGCCTGAAGGTGGCCCCGGCGGGCAGTCTGGTAATCCGCCCGGAGAACTTCTGGGCCTTCCAGGAAGCCATGGCGATCAGCACCAAGATTGTGATGGACAGCTTTGAACCGGGCAAGGCGGTGCACCTGGCGCTGGCGACGCATATGACGCCCGTCTGTGACTGCTTTGGCTTTACCAGCCTGCCCATCCTGCCGGATGCGGGCATCTTCGGCTCGGATGATATTGTGGCGATTGACCAGGCTGTGCTGGATATGACCGCCAAAACCCCGCTGCTGGAGCAAAATATTCCTACATCAATGGAAGTAGCCCATCACGAGGGGCATCCCTTCGCCTGGCTGCACGGGCCATACAAAGATCCCTACAAGGTGCTGGAATATGGCGAGGCCCTGGGGCTGGGCAGCCGCACCTATGAACTGGTGGATGTTTTGCCAGTGGATGATATTTCACCCGCAGGGCTGGGGTACGTACCGGCTGCTTAATGCGGAAGTTGAGGCAAAAATAATCAAAGAGCCGCGCCCATACCGGCGCGGCTCTTTGATATCAACCGGCAGCCGCCGGGCTATTTCTTCTGCACAAAAACGACGTTATCCGGCGTCACTTTGAGGCCGGTAATGTGGGCAATCAGATAGGGGTGCGTCAGCACGGTGATGGCGGGGCCTTTGGGCGGCGTGAGCACCCAGGTGATTTCCAGGATGCCGCCGTTCAGCTTCATGGATTCGATGGATACGCCGTAGCCACCGCTGCCCTGCACACCGGCATAAATGACCACATAGAGGCCATCTGATTCTGCCGCCAGGGCGTTATTCAGTTCTTTTAGGGCGGCTTCGGGCAGGTTGTCGGCTTCGCCGGTCAGACCCACCGAGCTGGACACGGCCTGGGCAATCGGCGTCCGCTGGTTGCTGTCGCCGACAGCCGGGGCGCCGTAGGCAGTGATTTCAACAACGGCACCTTCGGGCACGATTCCGGGGCCTAATTTGGTGGTCACAGCTTCCTCCTCTACAACTTCTGATTCTGCCGTGGGTTCTTCAACCGGGGCAGGGGGTTGAACCTCACCGGGTTCTTCAACCGCGGGAGAAATGGCTGCCGGCACGGGGGTGCAGGCTGCCAGCAGTGCAGCCAGCACAAGTAAACCTCCGAGCAGGCGGGTAAAAGAAAATTTCATTTGGATACCTCCGAAATAGTGTTAGAACAATGCCGAAGCCAGTTCATTGCGATAGCTGCGGGTAGCCGGGTCGTCATCGCCCAGCAGTTCAATTAACCCCAGAGCGGCCTGTCGGGCGCGGCCGCTGCCATAGCGCTTGTCCTGGCGCAGCAGTTCAATCAAGCCATCGAGGGCGGCGTAGATATTGCCGCGCTGGGCCATCTGCAGGGCGCGGGTGAAGAGCGCATCCAGGTCGGCCTCGGCGGGCAGCCGCCCGGCCTGTAAATCCATCAGCCGTTCAGCCAGCGGCAGCAGCAGTTCGGCCTGAACCAGTTGGCGGCTGTCGGGAAAATCTTTCAGGATGGTGAACGCCTCGGGGGCGGTGCCGCGGCGCAGCAGGGTGCGCGCCAGTCCCAGCAGGGCAGCGGGCGTGCCGGGCTGCAGCTCCAGCAGGCGGCGGTAAGCCTTCTCGGCCTGGTCATACTGGCGCAGGTGATAGAAGCCATCGGCGCGTTCCAGCGCCAGATTGAAGGGGCTGGGCGGCGTGATGCTGCTCAAAAAGTCGCGGACTCGGCCTTCGGGCTGCAGGCCCACAAACTCGGCAACCACCTGCCCCTGGGTGAAGGCCTTGACGGTGGGCAGGCTGCGGACGCCGTAGCGCACCGTCAGGTTGGGGTTGCGGTCGGCATCCACCCGCGCCAGCCGGAAGGCGCCCTGGGCCTCACGCGCCAGGCGCTCGAGCAGCGCCGAAAGCTCCTGCGCGGGCTGACGCCAGGCGGCCCAAAACGCCGCCACTACGGGCGTATTCTGGGAGAAGCTGATCACTTCGTATTCAAAGTTGGCTTCGTTAACATCCAGAATAAAGTTTGCGCTCATGCCAGAGTCTCCATCATGCTTATTGTACCGAAAAATGGGGATAAAGTACAATCACCAGCGCCGGGGTTTGGGACTCAAAAATGTTTGCCAAACCGGGAAAGGCACCACACAACTGCGCCGGTGAGGGGGAGCCGCCGCCTGCAAAACCTCCCTTGACCGAAACAGCGGCGGCGGGTATAATTCAGCCGTTGAATATTGGAACCTTTATGAGCAGTACCACCTCCCCCGACAGCCACCGCGACCTGATTATCCTCGAAGAGATCGAGCAGCAGCCCGATTCAACCCAGGCCACGCTGGCTGCCAAACTGGGAGTAGCCATTGGGACCATCAACTGGCATTTGAAGCGCCTGGTTGATAAGGGATATGTCAAAGTGCGGCGCATTGAGCGGCGCAAATTTCGCTATCTGATTACGCCCGAAGGGGTGGCCCTGCGCGCCCGGCTGACAGTGGATTACATTCAGACCTCGTTTGGGCTGTACCGGCTGATCCGACAGCGCACGCAGGAGGCGCTGGCGCAGGCCCATGCCGGCGGCGCCGAGGCGGTGCGGGTGATTGGCGAAGGCGAAGTGGCCGAAGTCTGCCGGTTGACCTGCCTGGAGCAGGGCCTGCCGCTGCTGGAGGCCGAGGCCCCCGCCAATGGGCGCACTGCACTGCTGCGAATCAAAGAACTTAAAATCTTTTTGGAATGGGAGGAAAAACGGTCGTGACCTCTGCATCTGAATTTTGGAAGAATCGACGCGTTTGCGTGACAGGCGGGGCGGGTTTTCTGGGCCGGCATGTGCAGGCCCGGCTGCGCCAGGGTGGCGCCACCGAAATTTTCGTCCCAACCATTGAACAGTATGACCTGGTGAAGGGTGTGGATATCCGCCGGATGCTGGATGATGCCCGCCCGGATGTGATTATTCACCTGGCGGCGCATGTGGGCGGCATTGGTGCCAACCGCGAGAAACCCGCCGAATTTTTCTACGACAACCTGATGATGGGCGTGGAGCTGATGCACGCGGCCTGGCAGAAGGGTGTGGAAAAGTTTGTGGCCATCGGCACGGTTTGCGCTTATCCCAAGTTCACCCCGGTACCCTTCAAGGAAGATGATCTGTGGATCGGCTACCCCGAAGAGACCAACGCCCCTTACGGGCTGGCGAAAAAGATGCTGCTGGTGCAGGCGCAGGCCTACCGTCAGCAGTACGGCTATAATGCCATCTTTCTGCTGCCCGTCAATCTGTACGGCCCCGGCGATAATTTTGACCCGCGCTCGTCACACGTCATCCCGGCGCTGATCCGCAAGATGCTTGAAGCGCAGGACCGCGGCGAACACGAGGTGACGCTGTGGGGCGACGGCTCGCCGACCCGCGAGTTTCTGTATGCGGAAGATGCTGCCGAGGGCATTGTGCTGGCAGCCGAGAAATACAACAAATCGGACCCGGTGAACCTGGGTTCTGGCAATGAAATCAGCATCAAAGATCTGGCCGAGCTGATTGCCCGGCTGACGGGCTTTGAAGGCCGGCTGGTCTGGGATACCACCCAGCCCAACGGGCAGCCCCGCCGCGGGCTGGATACGAGCCGGGCAGTGCGGGAGTTTGGCTTCCGGGCGGCGGTGGACTTTGAAGAAGGTCTGCGCCGCACCATCGCGTGGTACCGCGAGACCAGGCAGGCTGCGTGAGTCAACCCCGTCTGCCAGCCCCCCGCACCGTGATCCTGCGCCCCATCAAAGGCTGGGCGCCGCTGAACTGGCGCGACCTGATGGATTTTCGCGAGCTGACGTACTTTCTCACCTGGCGAAACATCAAGGTGCGCTATAAGCAAACGCTGCTGGGTGCATCCTGGGCGGTTTTGGAACCATTCCTGACGATGGTGGTTTTTTCTATCTTCTTCGGCAATCTGGCGCAGGTCGGGTCAGACGGCGTGCCGTACCCGCTCTTCTCGTTTGCCGGGCTGCTGCCCTGGGGGCTGTTCTCCAAAGCGCTCAACGATGCCAGCCGCTCGCTGGTGAACAACCGGCACATGATTACCAAGATCTATTTTCCGCGGCTGATTCTGCCGCTGTCGTCCATCCTCAGCGGGCTGGTGGATTTTGCGATTGCCTTTGTAGTGCTGATGGGCATGATGCTGTACTACAAAACCTGGCCCACCGCCGCGGCCTGGTGGCTGCCGCTGCTGCTGCTGCTGGCGCTGGTCACTGCGCTGGGGGTGGGGTTGTGGCTGGCCGCGCTGAATGTGATGTACCGGGATGTGGGTTATATCATCCCCTTCCTGACGCAGTTCTGGATGTTCATTACGCCGGTGGTCTATCCGGCGAGCATGATTCCTGAGAAGTGGCGGCTGCTGTACGGCATTAACCCGATGACGGGTGTGGTGGAAGGTTTTCGCTGGGCGCTGCTGGGCATTCAACCGCAGCCAACCTTCTGGCCCATGCTGGGCATTTCGGCGGGGGTGGCGCTGCTGCTGCTGGTCAGCGGGCTGTTCTACTTCCGGCGCATGGAGCGGCTGTTTGCCGACATGGTGTAACCAATGAGTGATCTAGCGATTCGGGTTGAAAATCTGGGCAAGCGCTACCGGCTGGGCAGCACGGCAACGGCCTATACCACCCTGCGCGAGACCCTGAGCGAATGGGCTGGTTCACCACTGCGGCGGCGCTTGGGCAAGGATGAAGAAGAAACGCTGTGGGCGCTGCGCGGCGTCTCGTTTGACGTTAAGCAGGGGCAGGTGCTGGGCGTGATCGGGCGCAACGGTGCGGGTAAAAGCACGCTGCTTAAGATCCTCAGCCGGGTGACAGACCCATCTGAAGGCTGGGCTGAGATTCACGGGCGGGTGGGCTCGCTGCTGGAAGTTGGCACGGGCTTTCACCCGGAGCTGACCGGGCGGGAAAACATCTTCCTGAACGGCGCCATCCTGGGGATGCACCGGACTGAAATCGCCCGCAAGTTCGACGAAATGGTGGAATTTGCCGAGGTGGAGAAATTTATTGATACCCCGGTCAAGCGGTATTCCAGCGGCATGTACCTGCGGCTGGCTTTTGCCGTGGCAGCCCACCTGGAGCCCGAGATTCTGGTGGTGGACGAGGTGCTGGCAGTGGGCGATGCCGAGTTCCAGCGCAAGTGCCTGGGCAAGATGAGTGATGTTGCCAGCCAGGGGCGCACGGTGCTGTTCGTCAGCCATAACATGTCGGCTATTTTGCGGCTGACCGAAGAAACGCTGGTGATTGACCAGGGCCGCCTGGCGATGCGGGCGCCCACCACCGAGGCGGTGGATTACTACCTGTCCAACGGGTTTGCCCGCACCGGTGAGCGCACCTGGAGCGCCGCAGAGGTGCCCGCTGCGGCGGCACCCTTTCAGCCGATTGCCCTGCGGCTGCTGGACCGCCAGGGCCGGATTGTGGATACGCTGCGCTCTACCGAGCCTGCCAGCATTGAAATTGAGCATAAACTTGCCGCGCCCATTCAGGGCCTGCGCGTAGGGCTGTATTTGCTCAGCGCCCGCGGCGAGACTGTTTTTACCGCCTTTGATACAGATGACCCCGATGTTTATGAGCAGCAAGGCACCCGCGCGGCCGGGCATTACATCAGCCGGTGTGCGCTGCCCGCCGACCTGCTGAACGAGGGGCGTTTCATCCTGGGCATCAACGCCAGCGCCTACCGCATCAAGCGATATTTTCAAGATGAGCAGGCGCTCACATTTTCGGTGGATGCCGCCGGCGCGCCGGGCATGCAGTGGCCCGAACCGCGGCTGGGGGCTGTCCGCCCGCGTTTAGAATGGCAGATTGAGGTTTTGAACCAATGACACCATCAGGCAAAGACGCCGTCAAACGAGTGCTGGGGCAAATCCCCTTTGCCGCCGAGCTCTACTGGTTGGTCCGGCAAAACGGACGCCCCATTTCAACCCGCTTCTCGCTCAAACATCTGCAAACCGCTCTGCCAGAGGTTGTCCAGCAGGCTGCGGCGCTGCGCGCCCAGGCCCCCGCTGGACGCAAGGTCTTTATTTTTGCCACCCTGCACTACTGGATCGAGCACGCCGCCATGCTGGCGGTGGGGCTGGCTGCCCAGGGGCACGAGGTGACGCTGGGTTTTCTGCCCTATGCTGAATGGCAGAAGCCGATCAACCGGTTTGATTTACGGCGTCAGAACGCTTACGCCCGCCGGGTGCTGGCGCCGGCCGAGTCGCTGATCCGGGTGGTTTCCTTCATTAATACTCGGGCACCGTACACTCCTCTGCCCGCCAACCTGGTGGATGCCGTCAAGCTGGTGTCCAGCTACGATTCGCAGTACACCCTGCAGGTGGAAGATGTGGACCCCGAAAGTGAAATTTACAAGCTGCGCATGCTGCGCAACAAAGACGCCGCCCAATCGGCGCTGGCCTGGCTGCGCACCAACCGCCCTGATGTGGTGATTGTGCCCAACGGCACCATCCAGGAGCTGGGCGTGGTGTATCGCGTGGCGCGTTCGCTGGGCATTCCCGCAGTGACCTATGAATTCAGCGAGCAGCGGCAGCGCATCTGGCTGGCGCAAAACGATGAAATTATGAGCCAGAACACCGACACGCTGTGGGAGGCCTGCCAGGTCGAACCGTTGAGCGAGCCGCAAATTGAGAAAATGCGCTCTTTGATGATGGCCCGCCAGCGGGGGATGTTGTGGGAGAACTTTGCCCGGCTGTGGCAGGGCGCGCCCGCCCAGGGCGGCGAGCAGGCTCGCCAGGCGCTGGGGCTGGATGACCGCCCGGTGGTGCTGCTGGCGACCAATGTGCTGGGCGACAGCCTGACGCTGGGACGCCAGGTCTTCAGCCACAATATGGCTGAGTGGATTACCCGCACAGTGCAGTATTTTATTGAGCGGCCTGATATTCAACTGGTTATCCGGGTGCACCCCGGTGAGACGCTGACGCACGGGCAGTCAATGGTGGATGTAATTCACAGCGTGCTGCCCAAACTGCCCGAGCATATCCGCGTGATCAAGCCGGATGAAAAAATCAACACCTACGATCTGGTAGATGTGGCTGACCTGGGGCTGGTTTATACCACCACGGTCGGCATGGAAATGGCGATGAACGGCGTGCCGGTGATTGTGGCCGGCAAAACCCATTACCGCAACCGCGGCTTTACGCACGACCCCGACTCGTGGGTGGCTTACTTCAAGCTGCTGGGGCATCTGCTGGAGAACCCCGCAGAGCAGCGCCTGACGCGCGAGCAGGTTCAGCGGGCCTGGCAGTATGCTTATGCTTTCTTCTTCCACTATCCCCGCCCATTCCCGTGGCACCTGGTCAAATTATGGGAAGACGTAAAAACTCACCCATTGAATGAGGTGTTTGGGCCTGAAGGGCAGGCATTCTACGGCGAGACCTTCAACGCCCTGCTTGGCGAGGCGTTGGACTGGAAGGCAACGCATGACGAACCCGGACGTTAAGCGGCAGGTAGCCGATTTTTACGATCAGGTGGGCTGGCAGACAGAGGCCGATGGTCTCTATCAAAATGCCCGCTATGAAGACCTGCGCCCGGTGGCAAGCGAGTATATTCACCGCTGCCACATGCGCATCAAGCGTTACATCAAACCGCAGGGGCGGCTGCTGCTGGATGCTGGCTCGGGCCCGGTGCAGTACCCCGAATACCGCACCTATTCCAAAGGCTACGCGCACCGGGTCTGTGCTGATATTTCAATTGTGGCACTGAAAGAAGCCCGGCAGCGGCTGGGCGAGCACGGGCTGTATGTGGTCTGTGATGTTGCCCGACTGCCCTTTGCGCCGGAAGTTTTTGACGGCGTGGTCTCACTGCACACCCTGCACCACCTGCCGGTGGAAGAACAGCCGCGCGCCTACCGCGAGCTGCACCGGGTGCTGGCGCCCAATTCAACCGCGGCCATCGTCAACGGCTGGACAGAATCGGCGCTGATGCAGAAAACGCAATGGCTGGTGCGGCTGATGGAATGGATTGGGCGGCAGATCAACCGCCGCAAAGACACCAAACCGCAGACGGCCCCGACTGGCTCGGCCAAACCTGCCGCGCCCACTGGCACCTTTGTGCGCAAATTAAACGCCGAAGGGCTGCGCCGGGAGTTGGGCGGCGAAATGGACCTTGAGATTCTGGTCTGGCGCAGCGTCAGCGTGCGCTGGCTGCGCGCCGTCATTCACCGTGTGCTGGGCGGCAAGCTGTGGCTGCGCCTGCTGTATGCACTGGAAGAACGCTGGCCGCACTGGTTCGGCGAAAAAGGGCAATATCCACTGGTTGTCATTCGCAAGCAGTAAGTAGAAGGTAGAGGTGACTATGAACTGGAACGATAAAGTTGTGCTGGTAACCGGCGGCACCGGTTCATTTGGCAAGAAATTCATCCGCATTTTGCTGGAGCAGTACAACCCGGCCAAGGTGATTGTGTTCAGCCGGGACGAACTGAAGCAGCATGAGATGCGGGTGGCCGGATACAATGCGCCCAACCTGCGCTATTTCATCGGCGATATTCGTGACCGCGACCGCCTGCACCGCGCCTTCAACGGCGTGGATATTGTCGTCCATGCAGCGGCGCTGAAGCAGGTGCCCGCCTGTGAATACAATCCGATGGAAGCCATCAAGACCAATATTCTGGGCAGCAGCAACGTGATTGACGCCGCGCTGGATGCGGGCGTGCAGCGCGTGCTGGCGCTCAGCACCGATAAGGCGGTGAACCCGGTCAATCTGTATGGCGCCACCAAGCTGGCTGCCGAGAAGCTGTTCGTGCAGTCCAATGCCTATGCCGGCGGGCGGGCCACCCGTTACGCCTGTGTGCGCTACGGCAACGTGGTGGGCAGCCGGGGCAGTGTGGTGCCGGTCTTCCTCAAACAGCGTGAGACGGGCCGCCTGACGATTACCGATGAGCGCATGACGCGCTTCTGGATTTCGCTGGAGCAGGGCGTGCGCTTCGTCATCCGCTGCATCGAACAGATGCAGGGCGGCGAGGTCTTCGTCCCCAAGATTCCCAGCACCACCATTGTGGACCTGGCCCGCGCCGTGGCGCCCCAGGCCAAGATTGATGTAATTGGCATCCGTCCGGGCGAGAAACTGCACGAGGTGCTCATTTCGGATGATGAGGCCCGCACCACGCTGGAGTTGGACGATATGTTTGTGGTGCAGCCTGCCGAGGCGCTCTGGTTTGGACGCGCCTGGGAAAAACAGGGCCGCCCCCTGCCCGATGGCTTCCGCTATGCCAGCAACACCAACCCCGAATGGCTGAATATTGACCAGATCCGCCAGATGATTGCCCCGATTGAGGCCGAATATCAGTCTGGCAAGCTGGCAAACGGCGAATAAGATGGCCCGCGTACTGATTACCGGAGCAAGCGGGCTGCTGGGCATTCACCTGGCGCTGCGCGCCGCCGGTGAACATACGGTTACCGGTGTGGTCAATACGCGCGGGCTGCCGGGGGCACCTTTTCGCGTGGCGGCGGCAGACCTGTCTGGGACGGATGCGGTGACGCGCCTGCTGGACGAGACCCGCCCTGAGATCCTGTTTCACTGTGCAGCGCTGACTCATCTGGACGCGGTGGAAGCCGAGCCCGAGCGCGCCGAATGGCTGAACGCGGGCCTGCCAGGGCTGCTGGCGGCTGAATGCGCCCAGCGCGGGACGCGGCTGGTACACATCTCTACCGATGCGGTGTTTGACGGCGCCCGCCCCTACATCCCTGGCGATGGCTATACCGAAGCCGACCTGCCCAACCCGCTCTCGGTCTATGCCCGCACCAAGCTGAACGGGGAGCAGGCGGTGTTGTCTGCCAACCCGCAGGCGGCGGTGGCGCGGGTCAATTTTTATGGCTGGAGCCTGACGGGGCGGCGCAGTCTGGGTGAGTTTTTCTTCAACAATCTCAGCGCCGGGCAGCGCATCAACGGCTTTACCGATGTGATGTTTTGCCCGCTGCTGGTTACCGATCTGGCGGATATTCTGCTGGAGATGGCGCGGCGCGGCCTGAACGGGGTGTATCACACCGTGAGCAGCGAAGCCGTGAGCAAATACGAGTTTGGCTGCCGCCTGGCGCGCCATTTTGGACTGGATGAAAGCCTGATTACCCCCATCCGGGTGAGCGAAAGCGGGTTGAAGGCGGCCCGCTCGCCCAACCTGGCGCTGAATACCAGTAAGCTGACGGCAGCACTGGGCCGCGCCCTGCCAGAGATTGACGCCGGGCTGGCGCGGTTTGCGCAGGAGTATCACAGCGGCCTGCCCAACCGGCTGCAAAAAATCTGCTAAGCCATGTCACGCGCGCCGGGCTGCGCGCGTTTGAATTCCCTCCCTCCCCCCAAAAAACAATTGAAAGGAACTGAAATGGACATTCGCATCGGTTCGCACACGCTCGGTCTGACCCATCCGACCTATTTTATTGCGGATATTGCTGCCAACCACGATGGCAGCCTGGAACGCGCCAAACTGCTGATCCGGTTAGCCAAAGAAGCCGGGGCTGATGCCGCCAAGTTCCAGAATTTCCGCGCGGCCCAGATCGTTTCGGATTACGGCTTTCGCTCGCTGGGCGGGCAGCAATCGCACCAGTCCAAATGGAAGAAATCGGTCTTTGAGGTTTATCAGGGTGCATCGGTGCCCTTTGAGTGGACGCCCGAATTGAAAGCTGTTTGCGACGAGGTGGGCATTGATTACTTCTCCTCGCCGTATGACTTTGAGGCGGTGGATCACCTGGATTCGTATGTTCCGGCGCACAAGATCGGCTCGGGCGAAATTGACTGGCTGGAAGAGCTGGAATATATTGCCCGCAAGGGCAAGCCGGTGCTGCTGGCTACCGGTGCGGCATACCTGGGCGAGGTGCAGCGCGCTGTGCATACCATTCTGGCAATCAACCCGCAGTTGGTTTTGATGCAGTGCAACACGAATTACACCGGCAGCATTGAGAACTTCAACCATGTGCATTTGAATGTGTTAAAAACCTACGCGCTGATGTTCCCCGAGCTGGTGCTGGGGCTGTCGGACCATACACCGGGGCATGCGGCGGTGCTGGGTGCGGTGGCGCTGGGCGCCCGCGTGGTGGAAAAGCACTTCACCGATGACACCTCCCGCGAGGGGCCGGATCATGGGTTTGCGCTGGACCCGCGCACCTGGCGCGAGATGGTGGACCGCACCCGCGAGTTGGAACGGACCCTGGGCTCGGCAGACAAACAGGTGGCCGAAAATGAACGCGAGACGGTCATCATCCAGCGGCGCTGTTTGCGCGCGGCGCGTGATCTGCGGGCGGGTGAAAAGATCACCCGTGCCGATATTGCCGTGCTGCGCCCGGCAACCCCCGGCGCCATTCTGCCCACCCATCTGCCAGAGGTCATCGGCGCTACCGCCCGGCATGATATTCCTGCGGGTAAAGAGCTGCGCTGGGACGATATTCAATAAGTTTCACCTTTCAAGTGTTTCGTTCCAGGTTCAGCGGGTACGACTCGATAATTAGACTCACCTACATGCAGGGATGAACAAAGATGGCTGGCATTAATCGGTTTGAGGATATTCAGAGCTGGCAAGAAGCCCGGCAATTAACACAGGCCATTTATCGTTTGACGGCTCAACCCGATTTCGCGCGAGACTATGGCCTGAAAGATCAAATTCAGCGCGCCTCTGTTTCCATTATGGCAAACATCGCCGAAGGATTTGATTGCGAATCCAACCTGGAATTTGCACGCTTTCTCTCCATTGCGCGGCGGTCTGCCGCCGAAGTTCAATCCCTGCTGTACACCGCTCTGGACATTGGCTACCTGGATCAAAATACTTTTGAGACTTTATATACTCAGGCTGGTCGGATAAAAGGCCTGATTGGCGGGCTTAAACGCTCGCTCAAAGTCAAACCCGTTGTCACCTGAACCTTCCCCGTGGAACGTGGAACCTGGAACGTAACCCATGCGCATTTTATATTTTACGAAAGATTACACCACCCACGATCACCGCTTTTTAACCTCGCTGGCAGAGAGCGGGAACGAGGTATTTTCGCTGCGGTTGGAGCGGCGCGGAGTGCAGAAAGAGGATCGCCCGCTGCCGCCGCAGGTGGAGCAGATTTGCTGGCGCGGGGGGCAGGGGCCGGTCACCTGGCGGGATTACCCCGCCCTGCTGCTGGACCTGCGGCAGGCTTTACGCCGCATCCAGCCGGATGTGGTGCATGCAGGCCCGGTGCAGTCGGCGGCATTTCTGGCCGCGCTGACGGGCTTTAAACCGTTGGTGACCATGTCCTGGGGCTCGGACCTGCTGAAAGATGCCGCCGCCATGCCTGGTCGCACCCGCTTCACCCTCAACCACACCACTGTGCTGCTGGGTGACTGCCAGGCAGTGCAGCAAAAGGCTGCCGAGTTCCGCTTCCCGGCAGAGCGCACGGTGCTGTTCCCCTGGGGCGTGGATTTGAGCCGCTTCTCACCAGGCCAAAACGAGGCGCAGCGCGCCGAATTAGGCTGGGAAGAGGCCTTCACACTGCTGGCACTGCGCGCCTGGGAACCGCTCTACGGCGTGGATGTAATTGCCCGGGCGTTTGCCCGCGCCGCGGCGCAGGTCCCTGACCTGCGGCTCTTTCTGCTGGGTGATGGCTCGCAAGGGCCACAGCTCCGGCAGATCCTGCAGCGCGCGGACGTGCTGGACCGGGTGCTCTTCGGCGGGCAGATCAGTCAGACGCGGCTGCCGCAGTACTATCATGCGGCCGACCTGTACATCAGTGCGTCACATTCAGACGGCTCATCGGTCTCGCTGATGGAAGCGCTGGCCTGCGGCTGCCCGGCCATCGTCTCAGATATTCCCGGCAATCGCGAATGGATCACGCCGGGGGTGGAGGGCTGGCTCTTCCCCGATGGGGATGATGCGGCGCTGGCAGAGCGAATCGTGGCCGCGGCCCGGATGCGGGAACGCCTGCCCGAGATGGGGCGCGCCGCCCGCACCCTGGCAGAGCAGCGCGCCGACTGGCGGATGAACTTTCTGAAGCTGTTAGGCGCTTATGAAATGGCAATTGATTTCGCCACAGCACGCAAAAGTTGAGTACAATCAGCCCATGACCTATCCTCGCACCATTGCCATCATTCAAGCTCGCATGAGCTCCTCCCGGCTGCCGGGCAAAGTGCTGCTCGACCTGGGCGGTCAGCCGGCGCTGGCCTGGGTGATTCAACGCGCCCGGCGCGCCCGCCTGCTGAGCGGTGTGCTGACAGCCACCACCACCGACCCGGCGGACGACCCTATTGCCGAATTATGTGCCCGGTTGGATACGCCCTGTTTCCGCGGGCACCCCTTTGACGTGCTGGATCGCTACTACCAGGCGGCCCGCTCGGCTGAAGCCGAGGCCATCATCCGCATCACCGCAGACTGCCCGTTGATAGATCCGGCCCAGATTGATGAGTTGATTGCCGCCTTCTTTGAGCAGGGCGTCGATTTTGCCTGCAACCGACTGCCGCCGCCCTGGCACCGCACCTACCCCATTGGCCTAGACCTGGAAATGTGCAGCTTTGCCGGGCTGGAACGCGCCTGGCGTGAAGCCACGCTGAAGCATGAGCGCGAGCATGTGCTGCCCTATTTTTATGACGAGCCGGGGCGCTTCAAGGTGCTGCAGTTCAATGCTGAAGCCGATTATGGGCACCTGCGCTGGACGCTGGATACCCCGGCCGATCTGGAGGTATTGCGCGTTATCTTTGAGCACTTCAGAACACAGCCAGATTTTAGCTGGCGGGATGTACTGACCTTCTGGCAGGCCAATCCGCAGCTTGCCGAACGCAACGCGGCGATTCAACACAAAACCATGACCGATGTGGATGACCGCTATCAGCCTGACCCCGGGGAGAAATAGCCATGCTGACGATTTTTACCGCGCCCAAGCCCTTCACCAACCCACACATTGACCTGATTCAGCGCAACGCCATCCGCTCATGGGTGGCGCTGGGGCCTGAGGTGGAAGTGCTGCTGATTGGCGAGGAAGAAGGGCTGGCAGAAGCTGCCCGCGAGCTGGGCGTGCGGCATTTGCCGCAGGTGCAGCGCAACGACCAGGGCACCCCGTTAATTCCTTCGATTTTCAACCTGGCCCGACAGGAGACCGACAAGCCCTACCTGGCCTACGTCAACGCTGATGTGATTCTGCTGCCCGATGTGCTGGAAGCCACCCGCGCCGCCGCGGCGCAAGCCCGGCGCTTTTTGATGGTAGGGCAGCGCTGGGACCTGGACGTGCGCGCGCCGTTGGATTATCCGGCAGGCTGGCCCGAGCGCCTGCACGCCGAGGTGACCCAGCGCGGCCGGCTGCACCCCCCGGCAGGCAGCGATTATTTCATCTTCCCGCGCGAGTGCTTTACGGATATTCCAGACCTGACAGTGGGCCGCGCCGGTTGGGATAACTGGATGATTTACGCCGCCCGGCGCAACGGCTGGCGGGTGATTGACGGCACCGATGATGTAATGATTATTCACCAGGATCACGATTACAGCCACCTGCCCGGCGGGCAGCCCCACTACCGTCAGCCCGAGACGTTTGAGAACATCCGGCTGGCAGGCGGGCGCTGGGTGACCCGCTTTACGCTGCAGGATGCCAATGCCCGGCTGGCGGGTGGGAAACTGCGCCCGCCCAGGCTCACCTGGGCCAAATTCTGGCGTGAGGTCGAGATCCTGCCGGTGACATGGCTGCACTCAGATGCCCTGGCGCAGGTCTCTCATGCCATTTTTCACCCGGTGCGGGCCTATCGCGAGTACCGCGCCCGGAATAAAGGCGGGTGAGTACCCGTGCTAACCTTTCAAAATGTGCGTTTTTTGGGAGACAGATGAAAATTCTTCATTTAAGTAGCGTAACAGCTGTTAGGTCATCCCCGTGGGGAGGTCTGACCTACCCCCCTCCCTTCCCTAAAGGGAAGGGAGCTTGGCTTCTGTTCTTATTATGCCCATTGTTACAATTCATATATCCTAAATCTCAAATCTGAAATAAACAATCATTATGCGTATCGGACAAAACCCTGCCAAATATGTTAAAGAAGTTGCCAAACCGGCGCGCGTGACCGTGGCCGTGTTGAACTACATCCCTTTTCTGAGCGGCTTCTACGCCCAGATGCTGGATGTACTCAAAGCCTGCCTGAACAGCCTGTATGCCAGCAGCGATCCGGATCACCCGTTTGACCTGCTGGTGTTCGACAATGCCAGTTGCGAAGAAGTGCGCCAGTATTTGCTGGATGAACACCAGGCCGGGCGGATTCAATATCTGATCCTCTCGGAGAAGAACCTGGGCAAAGGCGGCGCCTGGAACATGATTCTGGCGGGCGCGCCGGGCGAGATCATCGCCTACACCGATAACGATGCGCTGTTCTCACCGGGCTGGCTGGGCCGCTCGCTGCAAATTCTGGAATCTTTTCCCAAAGTGGGCATGGTCACTGCCCGGCCGTTCCGCACCCGCCCCGAGGCCATCACCAGCACGCTGGATTGGGCCAGCCAGACATCTGGCGCAGTGCTGGAGCAGGGGCAGTTCATCCCCTGGCAGACCTTTTTAGAATTTGACCTCAGCCTGGGACAGGAGGAGGAGGAGATCCGCCAGCGGTATGAGGGCGGCAGCGACTACCGCCTGACCTATCACGGTGTCACCGCATTGGCGGGAGCCTCGCACTGGCAGTTTATGGCCTATAAGCGGGTACTGGCAGAGTTTCTGCCCTTCCAGATGGACCGGCCCATGGGACAGGTGAAGCAGTTGGATGACCGAATGAACGCCGCTGGATACCTGCGCCTGATGCCCACCGAGCCGCTGGTGATGAATATGAGCAACACGCTGCGCGGCGTGAATGCACCGGCAGCCGCGGTGGGAGCCAATGCCCAGTCTTCGCCTGAAGGGAAGACATCTCCCCGGCCCTCCCCTAAAGGGGAGGGAGGAGGAAGAAGGAAGAAGAAGTATCCGCTGCTCGATTTTCCGCCCATCAAGCGCACACTGCTGGCGCTGTATGATGCTATTTTTCGCTGGTATTATGACCGGTAATGCCGGATGATGAAGGAGACCCGCACCCTGTGACGAAACCCCGCATTTTCATCAGCGCCGACCATGGTCTGGCGGTGGTCTATTTTCTACAAACCGATGTACTGCCCGCGCTGCTGGAAGGCGGCCTGGAGGTGGTGCTGCTGACCGACGACGGGCTGCGCGAGCAGATTCAACAGCGCTTTGGTCAACCCGGACTGATTGTGGAAGGGCTGCGCTTCAAGCAGGCGCGCCAGTATTTTGAAAGCTACAAACACAACGCTCAGTACTGGCTGCATTTTCTGCGCTGGATGGGCGGGTCAAACCGCATCAACACCAATGCGATGGACGGGCACCTGCGCCAGATGGCGTACGAGACCTCGCGGCGCGGCAAGCTGCTGATGCCGCTGGTGCGCGCAGCCACCTGGGTGCTGCGACGCTCGCGGCTGGCCCGCCAGGCGCTGGTCAATTCACAGCGCCAATTCACCGCAAACCTTTATGGCGATCTGTTTGAAAAATATCAACCGCGGCTGGTAGTTGCCAGTACACCCGGCTGGCGGCTGGACCGCTTTTTGCTGCGCGAGGCAGCAGCGCGGGGGGTGCACACTGCTGCGGCCATTGTGGGGTGGGATAACCCCTCCAGTTACCGGCTGCCCGGCGCGCCGATGGATTTCGTCACCTGCTGGTCGGAGATTCAGAAGCAGGAGCTGGTGCTCGGCTCAGACTGGGCGCCGGAGCGGGTGAATATCGGCGGCATTCCCAGCTATGACGGCTATTTCCGCAAAACCTGGCAGATGCCCCGGGAAGATTATTTTGCCCTGCACGGGCTGGACCCCAACCGCAAGCTGCTGGCCTATGCGAGCAGTTTTGTGACCTTTGCGCCCAACTACCCCAACATCGAGGCGCTGGCGCGGCTGGTGAGCAGCGATGCGCTTTCAGAACCCTGCCAACTGTTGATTCGGCTACACCCCAACCACTTTATGCCCGGCTCGCTCTATGAGGGCGAGGCCCGCCGGGTGCGGGCGCTGATCCGCGACCTGCCGCATGTGCATCTGGTGGAGCCGGTGCCGCTGGGCGGTGAGCTGGGCTACTACTCCGGCGAGGATATGCCCGAAAAATCAAGCATGATGGCGCACGCCGACATTTTCCTGACCGTCTATTCGACCATGGTGGTTGAGACCGCCATTCACGACCGCCCGATCATCGGCGTCTGCCTGGATGTGCCGGGCGGCTGGAACACGCCGGGTAAGTTCTCGCTGCCGCTGGCACAGATTGCCGAGTGGCCCACCCACCTGCGCTTTCGGCAGGCAGGCGCTGGGCGCGTGGCAATGACTGCCGAAGAACTGCGCGAGTCGGTCAATTTTTACCTGCTGAATCCCGATGCTGATCGTCCGGCGCGGCAGCGCTTCATTCGGGATGAGGTGACCTTCACCGATGGCGGCGCCGGACTGCGCACCGGCGAGGCGCTGCGCAAACTGGCCCTGGAAGGGCGCTGGCGGGACGCATGAACGTTCTGTTCATTGGCGGCACGGGGATCATCTCATCGGCCTGCTCCCGACTGGCGGTGGAACGCGGCCTCAGGCTGTATTTGCTCAACCGCGGCCAATCCAGACGCCCGGCGCCAGAAGGCGCCATTCACCTCAACGGCGACATTCGCAGCCCTGAATCGGCCCGCGCCGCGCTGGGCGACCTGCATTTTGACGCCGTGGTGGACTGGATTGCCTACACCCCCGACCAGATTGAGGCAGACCTGGCGCTGTTTCGCGGGCGCACCGACCAGTACATCTTTATCAGTTCGGCTTCAGCCTATCAGACGCCGCCGGCTGCGCTGCCGGTAACGGAATCGACTGTACTGGATAACCCCTTCTGGCAGTACTCCCGCAATAAGATTGCCTGCGAAGAGCGCCTGGTGGCAGCTTACCGCGCCGAGAAATTTCCCATCACCATTGTGCGCCCCTCGCACACCTACGACTGCACCCTGCTGCCCTGTCACGGCGGCTGGACGGTGGTGGACCGGATGCGCCGCGGCCTGCCGGTGATTGTGCATGGCGACGGCACTTCCCTGTGGACGCTGACGCACCACGCCGATTTTGCGCGCGGCTTTGTGCCGCTGCTGGGCGACCCCCGCGCCATCGGCGAGAGCTTTCACATCACCTCGGATGAGTGGCTGACCTGGGATCAAATTCACCGGATCATTGCTCATGCTGCGGGCGCGCCGGAGCCGCGGCTGGTGCATGTGCCTTCGGACTGGATCGCCCGTTTTGACCCCGAGTGGGGCGCGGGGCTGCTGGGCGACAAGGCGCACAGCATGATTTTTGACAATACCAAAATCAAGCGGCTGGCGCCCGATTATGTGGCAACCATCCCGTTTGTGCGCGGTGCGGCGGAGATCATCGCCTGGTATGACGCCGACCCCGCCCGCCGCCAGGTGGACGCGGCCTTCAACGCCCTGTGCGACCGGATGATTGCCGCGGCAGAACGCGCACAGGTGTAGGCCCGACCGAATCTATATCCACAATCTAAAATCGAAAAGCCCAAATGCCTGAATCTACTCCTCTCCCTGTTGATGCCCCCCGCCCGAGCCTGGGCCGTCGTTTGATTCAGTTTTTTGGTCTGCGCCGCAGCATGGTGGGGGTGCTGTTTATGGTCATTCTGGTCGGCATGGGCGAGAAGATGGCCGAGCGGTTTTTGCCCATCTACCTGCTGGCGCTGGGCGGCGGTACGCTCTCGGTGGGCCTGCTTAACGGCATGGATAACCTGCTGAGCGCGCTGTACTCCTTCCCGGGCGGCTATCTGAGCGACCGGCTGGGTTACAAACGCGCCCTGCTGGTCTTCAACCTGATTGCCATGTTTGGCTATCTGATTGTGATCCTGTTTCCGTCCTGGCCGGCGGTGATTGTGGGCTCGGTGTTCTTCCTCTCGTGGACGGCCATCTCGCTGCCGGCAACGATGAGTCTGGTGGCGGCGGTGCTACCGGTGCAGAAGCGCACCATGGGCGTCTCGCTGCACTCGCTGGTGCGGCGCATCCCTATGGCGCTGGGGCCCATGGTGGGCGGCGCGCTGATTATGGCCTACGGCGAGAAGGACGGTGTGCGGCTGGCGTTCATTGTGGCGCTGGTGCTGGGGGTTGTGGCGTTGATTTTACAGCAAGTGATGGTGGAGGACAAAAAGACCGGCGGCGAAGCGCAGCGCAACCCGCTGAAGCTGCTGCACCTCATCACGCCAAACCTGCGCAACCTGCTGATCTCGGATATTCTGGTGCGCTTCGCCGAGCAGATCCCCTATGCCTTTGTGGTCATCTGGGCAGTCAAGAACAACGGCATCACGCCGGTGCAGTTCGGCATTCTGACCACCATCGAGATGGTCACGGCGATGCTGATTTACATCCCGATTGCCTATCTGGCCGATAAAAACACCAAAAAGCCCTATGTGGTGACCACGTTTGTGTTTTTCACGCTCTTCCCGCTGGTGCTGCTGTTCAGCCGCTCGTTCCCGGCGCTGATTCTGGCCTTCATCCTGCGCGGGTTGAAAGAGTTTGGCGAGCCAACCCGCAAGGCGCTGATCATGGATCTGGCGCCAGAGGGGCAGAAGGCCAGCGTGTTCGGGCTGTATTACCTGATCCGCGATGTGATCGTCTCGGTGGCGGCTTTTTCGGGCGCGCTGCTGTGGAACGTCTCACCGGCGACCAACTTTCTGGTGGCCTTCGGCTTTGGGCTGCTGGGCACGCTCTACTTTGCGCTGCGTGGCAAAGATCTGTCCTCCACGCGGGCAGCCGCCTGATCCATTCTTCGGGTACAATTTAAGCCATGCTACAACTGGCAGATGACCTGACCCTGGATGATAACGACCTGAGCTTCGAGACCTATCTGGCTGCCGGACCTGGCGGGCAGAATGTGAACAAGGTGGCGACAGCCGTGCGGCTGCGCTTTGCCCTGCGCACCAGCGCCGCTCTGACCGACGAAGTCAAAGCCCGGTTGGAGAAGCTGGCTGGCAGCCGGATGACCACCGAGGGGGTACTGGTCATTGAGGCGCGCCGCTATCGCACACAGGAGGCCAACCGGCAGGATGCCCTGCGCCGCCTGACTGCACTGATTCAACAGGCCCGGGTGGCGCCAAAGGTGCGCAAACCCACCAAAGCCGGAGCCACGGCGCGGGCGGCCCGCCGCAGTGAAAAAGAGCGCCGCAGCGAGACCAAGCGCGTCCGCCACTACAACCCGGATGAATGGGAATAACATGCACACAATCACCCCACCCCCCTGGCTGCTCCGCTTTCAGGCCGCACTGCTGGAAGCCGGCGATGCCTTTTTCCGACCCGGCTCCAGTTGGATTAACCGCACCCTCCAGCGGCTGACGCTGGCGGCGCTGTTTTTGATTGGATTCTTCCTGTGGGGCGACCTGCTCAACTGGGGGCAGATTCCGTTTGAACACGCCGACTGGTACGATATCACCGGGCCGCGGCTGGGCTTCACGCAGGAAGCGCTGCAAACCGGGCAACTGCCGCTGCATGTGCAGTCGGCCACGGGCATGAAAGACGCCACCGACCGCTTTCTGTCCATCCCCGACCTGATCCTCTCACCGCAGGTGGTCTTGCTGCTCTGGCTTACGCCGGGCGCGTTCAGCCTGGTGCAGGTGCTGCTGCTCTATGCGCTGGGTTACGGCGGGCTGCTGCTGCTGCGCCGCAAATGGAACCTCTCGCTGGCGGTGTTCATCCCATTGTTCTGGTTGTTCAATTTCAACGGGCACATCACCGCGCACCTTTCGGTGGGACATTTGACCTGGGCAGGGTACTTCCTGCTGCCCTATTTTCTGCTGCTGTTGTTCCAGTGGTACGAAGGCCCGGTGGGCTGGCGCTGGGTGGCTCTGACCGCCGGTTGGCTGGGGCTGGTCTTCCTGCAAGGGTCTTTTCACCTTTACCTGGCCGGTTTGCTGCTGCTGGGGATTGCCGGGCTGTTTCAACCGCGGCGGCTCAAGGCGGCGCTGCTGGCTGGAACCGCGGCGGTGCTGCTCAGCCTGTTCCGGATTATCCCGGCGGCGCTGGTGGCCAACGATTTGCAGATCGGCTTTCTTTCGGGCTTCAGCAGTGTGCTGGACCTGTTCAAAGGGCTGCTGGTGCTGGTGGAACCTGCCGGCGCGCTGGAAACCCGCACCCTGCTGACGCAACTGGTGGCCTGGTGGGAATTTGATCACTATGTGGGACTGGTGGGGGCGCTGTTTATCTTTGGACTGGGCGGCTGGGGCCTGTGGCGCTGGCGTCAATCACTGCCCGGGCGCTATGCCGACCTGCTGGCGCCGCTGGGCGCGTTGATTTTCCTGTCCATTGGGCGGATGTACAAGGTGATGTTCGTACTGCACATTCCGCTGTTCACCGGCGAGCGGGTCTCATCCCGGCTGCTGATTTTGCCGCTGGTGATCGGCACGGCGCTGGCGGCGCTGGCAGCCCAGCGCTGGCTTGATTCAGGCCGGGCGCCGCGCTTCGGGCGGATCGGCTGGGCGGCGCTGCTGGTGCTGTTGATCAACGACCTGGAGCAGCACCGCGAACTTTGGAAGGTCATTCACCTGGACACGGTCTTTCCCTTCCACGCTGAGCCGCAGGTGTTGACGGTTGCCAACCATGCTGACCCGGCTTACACCGCGGCGCTGTGGGTAGGGCTGGCGCTCTCGCTGCTGACCCTCGGCGGGTTGATTTATCTGAACCGGCGGCGGGTGCACCCGCAGGGGAGATGAACACCCTGGCTGCCTGGCTGAGACGCCCCTTTGGCGCGGCACTGGCAGCCTTTCTGGCGCTGCGCCTGCTGACCAGCGGGCTGGCTGCCCTGACCGCTGCGCTGACGCCCGTCTGGATTACGGTGGAGGCGCCGCACGACCCGGCCCTGCTAGCGCAATTAGAGGAGGGCAGCCCCGCCCTGCGGCTGCTGGCTGCACCGTGGTACCGCTGGGATACCGTCAACTACATTGAGATTGCCCAAAACGGCTATGCCAACCGACAAAATACCATCTGGCCGCCGCTGTATCCGCTGTTGATTCGGGGTGGGCTGGCATTGGGGCTGCATCCGCTGGCTGCGGCGCTGCTGGTTTCCAACGCGGCGGCGCTCGGGTTTTTCTGGCTGCTCTACCGGCTGGCCGAGCGGGAATGGGACGCAGCCCTGGCGCGGCGCACCCTGCTGGTGGTGGTGATCTTCCCCACCGCTTTTTTCCTGGTGGCCGGATACAGTGAAAGCCTGTTTTTGTTATTTGCCATTGCCTGTGTCAGCGCGGCGCGGAAGCGGCGCTGGCTGGTGGCGGGCCTGCTGGCCGCGGCGGCAACGTGGACCCGCCACCAGGGATTATTTCTGGCGCTGCCGCTGGCCTGGGAAGGGCTGAGAACCTGGTCGGAGACCCGCCGCCAACTGCCGCAGTGGTTGGGTGGGCTGGCGCTGCCCGGACTGGCGATGCTGGGTTACGGGCTTTACATCCATTTTGGGCTGGGCGCAGACTGGCCGTGGCAAACGGTCAGCGCGGGGTGGAATCAACACCTGGGGTGGCCGTGGGAAGGGTTGATCGGCAATCTGCGCGCCCTGCTGGCAGGCGCACCGGTGGGCGGCGGTACGCTGTTCTTCAACCTGGCGCTGGCGCTGCTTTCGATGGGATTGTTAATTGCCGGGACGCGGCGGCTGCCGGTCAGTTTTTCGCTGCTGGGGTGGGCGCTGCTGCTCTCGGTGCTGGTCAAGGTGCAGAATGAAGGGCTGCTGGGCGCCACAGCGCGCTATGCCCTGCTGATCTTCCCAACGTTTTTTGTGCTGGGTGGGCTCATTCAAAAGCGCGGGGTGCGGCTGACCTGGGGGCTGGTTTCGCTGCTCAGTCAGGCCCTGCTGCTGGCGGCGTTCTACTGGTGGGCCTGGGTACCGTAACCCATTTGGGAACGAACCGCGCAGACGGAGCGTCTGTAGTATATAATCAAAGAGAACCCTCTTTGCTCTTTTCGATATGGAAGAACAGGACACACTATGAAATCAAAGGCTTCCCCACAAATCATTCTGGCCCGCAGCCTGGGGCTGCTGGTTGTGATGGCAATGCTGCTTGGGCTGGCGTGCAGCCTGCCCGGCAAACCCACGCCGGCGCCGACCGCCACGGAGGCACCTACTGCCACCGCAACCGTCAAACCGGCGGCGCCGCTGCCCCCGGCAGTGGTTGAGACCAGCCCGCTGCCGCAGAGCGTGATCAACGCCGGCGATGGGTTGACGATCTACTTCAATCAGGATATGGACCGCGCTTCGGTCGAGGCCGCGCTGGATGTGCAGCCGGTGGGCGGCGCGGTGGAATGGGTGAACGACGCCACCCTACGGGTGGTGCCGACCGGCAACCTGGAACCGGCAACGGACATCACCGTGACGGTAGGGGAAGGCGCGCTGGCAGCCAACCGGCTGGCGCTGGGGGCGCCCGTTTCATTTACTTACCAGACGCCCGATGCCCTGCGTTACACCGAGCGGCTGCCCAAGCCGGGTGCGGAATGGGTGGCTGCCAGTTCGGCAGTGGCGATCAGCTTTAATCAGCCGGTGGTGGCGCTGGGCGCTGAAGGGCCCGAGCTGCCGGCTGCCTTCACCCTGGAGCCGCCGGTGGATGGGAGCGGGGATTGGCTGAACACCAGCACCTACGTCTTTTATCCCGAGCCTACGTTGAGCGGCGGGGTCACCTATACCGTCACCCTCAACCCGGAGCTGGTCAGCACGGCTGGCGCTCCGCTGGACCCGGATTACGAGACCACCTGGCAGTTCAACGTGGCCCTGCCCGATATCATCAACGTGGAGCCGGAGACGGAAATCCCCGTCCACCTGGATGATGTCTTTGCGGTGACGTTCAACCAGCCGATGGACCGCCCCAGCACAGAGGGGGCCTTCCGGCTGCTGGATGAAAGCGGCGCCCTGACGCCCGTTACCTACAGTTGGGATGAGGACAGCAACAAACTCACCCTCACGCCCATCAATCTGCTGGCGCGCGAGACCCGCTACAATCTGCAGCAGAGCGAAGGCGCGCTGGGATTGGGCGGCACCCCCATGCAGGGCTACCGCGATATTCAATACATCACCGTGCCGCCGCTGGCACTGATTCAGACCCGCCCAACGGCTGGCGAGATCATCCGTATTTATGGCGGCTATACGACAGGCTTCTCGCTGATCTTCTCGGCGCCGCTGCTCAAAGAGCAGGATTGGGAAGCACTGATTAGCGTGACACCGGCGATTGAATCGATTGAATTTTACGCTTACGAGACCGAAATTTACGTCTCGGGCTATTTTGCGCCTAACACTGAGTACAGCGTGACCCTCTCCGGTGCACTGCTGGATGAGTGGGGTGGCGCCATGATTGCCCCAACCACCATTGAATTTCTGACCGGCGGGTTGGAGCCCAACCTGGTGATGCCAGCGGCAGAACTGAGCAATGATGTGGTCACCGTTCTGCCGTGGGAAAGCGGCCTGACGGCCCAGGTCACGGGGGTGAGCCAGCTAAATCTGGAGCTGGGTGAGATCAGCCTGTCAGAGATGATCCAGGCGCTGTATGTCGGCGTGGACGCCGGCGGGATGTCTTTTGATACCAGTTGGACGCTGCCCATTCGCGGCAATACCGACCAGATTACCACAATCACTGTACCGCTGCAGCCTTCCGGACAGCCACTGCCGCGCGGCATCTATACCTATCACGCCACTGCGCCTGGACTGTCGAACTATCAGGAAAAATTCTTCTATATCGTTGTCAGCCAGACGCAGTTACTGGTCAAACGCAGCCAGGATACCGTCTTTGTCTGGGCGGTGGACCTGGCCAGCCAGACCCCGGTTGCCGGGGGAAACGTGACGGTGTACGGCGTTGATGGCACCAGCCTGGGCAGCGGCGTCACCGATGCTGAGGGGCGGGCCAGCATCCCCCTGCCGCAGATGGATGAAACCTACCAGCGGCTGTTTGTGACCCTGGGAGCGCCGGATGAGGCCAATTTTGGCCTGGCAACCACCAACATGGCCTACGGCGTGCAGGCCTGGGACTTTGGCCTGTCGGTCAATCTGTCTCCGCTTGATCCGCTGACTTACCTGTACACCGACCGGCCGATCTACCGCCCCGGACAGACGGTGTACTTCCGTGTGGTGGCGCGCAAACCGGTCAACGGGCGCTATCAGGCTCCCGATGTGGAGACCGTGCAGGTGACCGTGCGCGGCGAATATGACTATACCCTGGACAGCCAGCCCGAATACTACCGGGAGGTGCTGACCCTGTCTGAGTTTGGCGCAGCGGCCAGTGAATTCACACTGCCCGAAGACGCCCCGCCCGGTTACTATTACATGGAAACCGACACCGGCTACGGCCTGAACTTCCAGGTGGCCAATTACCGCAAACCAGAAGTGGACCTGACCGTTGCCTGGCTGGACGCCGAACTGCGCGCCGGCGACACTGCCGATGCAGTGGTAGGCGCCAAATACTACTTTGGTGCCCCGGCAGGTGGTGCGCGGGTGTACTGGGCGCTGTATGCCCAGGAAGATTACTTCTCCATCCCTGGCGGCTACGCCGTGGGCACGGGCGGCTGGCGCTACTGGCTGGGCCATGGCGGCTGGGAATACGATCTGGGCACCTGGCTGGCCGATGGCAGTGACATCACCGCGCCGGACGGCACCCTGAACCTGACGTTTGACGGCGCCCGGCTGCTTGAACTGCTGGGCGATAAGGCCGACCAGATGCAGAATCTGACGCTGGAAGTGACCCTTAACGACGAAAGCGGCTTCCCGGTCACGGCGCGCGGCAGCTTTACGCTGCATCCGGCCAGTTTCTATGTGGGCGTACGGCCCGATACCTGGACCGGTGTGGCCGAGAGTGAGCTGGGTTTTGACATCCAGACCGCCGACTGGCTGGGCCGCCCCTGGGGCAACCAGGCCCTGACCGCCGCATTTGAGCGGGTGGAATGGGTGGACTCAGGCAAGCGGGATTACGATGGCTGGCCCATCTATGAGGCTGTGTACACGCCAATTGGCAGCACCGACTTTGTGGTGGACGGCAATGGACAGGCGCGGGTGGCCTTCACCCCGCCAGACCCCGGCACCTACCGGCTGAGCGTCAGCGGCGATGGCGCTCTGACGCAATACACCCTCTGGGTACTGGGCGCGGGCGGCGCACCCTGGCCGCGCAGCCCCAACCAGCGGATTCAACTGGTGGCGGATGCCGAAAACTATCAACCCGGCGACACCGCCCAGATCTTCATCCCCAACCCGCTGGAACGCCCGGCGCTGGCATTGATTACCGTGGAGCGCGGCGAGGTGATGCGCTCGCAGATTATGCAAATTGAAGGCTCCAGCACGCTGCTGGACCTGCCGCTGAGTGAGATTGACGCGCCGAATGTGTACGTCTCGGTCACCCTGATTGCCACAGGCGAAGGCGAAACCGCCGACTTCCGCATGGGCTACCTGAATTTGAAGGTGGACCCGGCGGCAGAACTGTTGAACGTGCAAATTGGCGGCATTCCCGAAACCGCCCTGCCCGGCGATGAGGTACCGCTGACCGTCACCGTGACCGATGCCGCAGGGCAGCCCGTGATGGGCGAGTTCTCGCTGGCGCTGGTGGATAAGGCCGTGCTGGCGCTATCAGATGCCAACAGCCTGAAGATTGAAGATGCCTTCTATGGCAATCAGGACCTGGGCATTTATACCAGCCTGTCGCTGGCGGCTTATGGCGGGCGGGCAATCATCCTGCCGCAGGCACTGGGGCGCGGCGGGGGCGGCGGCGATGGGGCGATTGCCCCCTCAGTGCGGGAAGACTTCCGCGACGCGGCCTTCTGGGATGGCTCGATCCTGACTGATGCCAATGGTCAGGCGGTCATCACGGTCAAGCTGCCCGACAATCTGACCACCTGGGTGGCAGATGTACGCGGCATTAGCGCAGACAGCCGGGTGGGTTCTGGCACAGCGGAGTTGATCGTCTCCAAGCCGCTGCTGGTGCGCCCGGTGACGCCGCGCTTCCTGGTGGCAGGCGATCATCTTGAGCTGGCGGCGGTGGTGCATAACAATACCGCCGAGGCGCTGACCGCCAATGTGTATATCACGGCGGCGGGCGTCCTGCTGGATGACGCCAACGCCGCTCTGCAAACCATTGAACTGGGCGCTGGCGAGCGCCGCCGGGTGAGCTGGTGGGGCACCGTGCAGCCCGAGGCTGAAGCCGAGTTGATCTTTGGCGCCAATGCCGGCGACTATGCCGACCTGACCCGCCCCACCTGGGGCAACCTGCCCATCCTGGCTTACAGCGCCCCGCTGACCTACGGCACCAGCGGCGTCTTGACTGAACCCGGTGACACGCTGGAAGTCGTCAGCCTGCCGCGCAGTTTTGAGCCGCTGGGCGGCGAACTACGGGTGGAGCTATCGCCCTCGCTGGCGGCAACCGCTTTCAGCGGACTGGAAACGCTGGAAGGCGAAACCTGGGATTACCCCTTCATCATCGCCCACCGGCTGCTGCCTAACACGGCAGTCTATCGCGCCGGACGCGACCTGGGCATTCCCCTGCCTGAGCCGCAGGCCGACCTGGAAGCCCGGATTACGGCTGATATTGACGACCTGCTGCGGCTGCAAAAAGAAGACGGCGGCTGGGGCTGGAATGAGCAAAGTTACAGCGACAACTACCTGAGCGCCAACGTGACCTATGCTCTGCTGAGGGCGCAGTTCACCGGCTTCTCGGTCAATGCCGACAAGCTGGCGCTGGCCCAGCAGTACCTGATCAGCGCACAGGCAATGCCGGATATGATGATGGCGGATTGGGAGCTGGACCGGCTGGCTTTCTATACCTTTGTGCTGAGCGAAATGGGCGCCCCCGACCTGGACATCAACGCGTTCTTCGAACTGCGCGACCGGCTGAGCCCTTCGGCCCAGGCGCTGACCGCCTTGATGCTTTCGACCAACGGCAACAGCGAACAGGCCCGCACACTACTCTCTGATCTGGAGGCCAACGCCCTGCGCTCGGCAACCGGTGTGCACTGGCAGGATCATGATACGGGCTGGTACAACTTCTCAACACCGGAATATGCCACCGCAGCCGTGGTCTTTGCACTGGCCCGGCTGGACCCGGCCTCACCGCTGGTGAATGATGCCGTGCGCTACCTGGCGGCTCACCGGCGCCCGCACGGCTGGGGTTCGATCTATCAAAATGCCTGGGTGCTGACCGCCCTGACCGATGTGATGATTGCCAACGGCGAAGCACTGGCGGAGTATGATTACACCGTGGCGCTGAATGATGTGCCGCTGGCTGAAGGCAGCGTCAGTGGGGCGGACCTGGGCAGCAGCACCACGGCCACCGCGCCGTTGGATCAGCTTGACCCGGTAAACCCCAATGCGCTGCTGTTCTCGCACGGCGAGGGCAATGGACGGTTATATTACCGCGCGTATCTGCAGGTCTATCAGGCGGTGGAAGATGCCGAACCGGTCAACCGGGGCATCAGCATCTCCCGCAGCTACATCATGGCGGCAGAAGACTGCCGTCTGCCGGAATGCACCCGCATCAACGGCGTGACGTTGAACGACACCGAGTCGGTCATTCGCGTGGTGCTGGATGTGACGGTGCCAGAGGATATGTATTACGTTGCGATTGAAGACTTCATCCCCGCGGGCGCGGAGGTGGTGAATGTGGGCTTGAAGACCACGCAAATGGGCGGCGACGACCCGAATCAGCTCTATGACCCGGCAGACCCCTACCGCGCGGGCTGGGGCTGGTGGTACTTTGATGATCCGCAGATCAGTGACTCGGGCATCCGCTGGATGGCGCCTTACTTGCCCGCCGGCAGTTACACGGTCACTTACCGCTTCCTGCCCACCCAGGCAGGCGAGTACCGCGTGCTGCCCGCCCGGGCGTGGATGTACTTCTTCCCTGAGGTTGAGGGGCGCACCGGCGGCAATATCTTCGAGATCCGGTAGTTTGGGCTAACTTGACCCGGGCGAGGCGTACCGCAGATTGAGCAGGCGCCTCGCCCGGGATTATTTCGCTGCCCGGGCAGATGCAGAGGGAAAGAAGCAGTTCAGGCCAGATAGCTGATGCACCTCGTGAAGTCATAAAAATATGGGGTGTCAGCCGGGGATTAAAATCCCCGGCTGATTAAAGAGCAAGTCGGCTGCGCCGACTCCGGTGGTAGAATAAATGCAAACAGCATCACCTGTGCACCATTTGACAGTTAAAGAAGGTCAACCATGTCTGAAGAAAATCAAATGAACCAACAGCCCGACACGCTCAGGGTTGTGTACCAGCAGCTTTGCAAGAGTCATCGCGCCATTGGCGATTTTAGAGCCCGGCTTCTGGTCTGTCTGCCGCTGGCTACCGCAGGCGCCCTCATATTGATGGAACCGCTCAGCGACAAAACCCGGCTGCTGCTGGGAATATTCGGATTTTTGGTCAGCCTTGGGCTGTATTTCTACGAGTTTCTTGCCAATCTGCGCTGTGAGCATCTGATCAAAGTGGGCCAGCAGTTGGAAGCACAGCTTGCCATCAACGGTGTGTACACCGAGCGCCCTGCAGGGCTGGTAGGGTTTGTCAATGAAGCTTACCTCGCCCGCGTCATTTACCCGGTTGTGCTGGCAGCCTGGACCTACAGCGCTTTTACCCCCACCGGTCCAGTGCTGAGTGTCATTATGGCCCTGGTTGTGCTGGCACTTTTCTTTTTCATCCCACGCCTGTTAAAGCTTGGGCAGTGGCCGATTTGAGCGGGGAAAAATCAGGTTGACCCGATGAAACACATCAGAAACTCCGTTAAAGCCATCATCATCCAAAATAACAGCCTGCTGTGCATTCGCAAGATTGACGAACTGGGCTTTTATTACCTCCTGCCGGGCGGCGGGCAGGATAAAAATGAGACGTTTATCGAAGCCGTTGAGCGCGAATGTCTGGAAGAGCTGGGCGCGCCGGTTCATGTGGGCCAGCTCAGGTATATTCGCGAGTACATTGGGGAACATCACGAGTTTCGCGAGACAGACCACAACCACCAGATTGAGTTTATGTTTGAGTGTACGTTGTGCGCCGAACCCGACCCTCAAAAAGCCAGCCACTGCGACGAAGGGCAGGATGGGATTGAGTGGGTCAGTCTGGACAGCCAGACCCACCGGGTGTACCCCAAAGTGCTGCTGGAGCGCATCCGGCAGGGGTATGCGGAAGTGTATTGGGGCGATATCAATTAAGGCGTTATGAATGCAGCCTGCCAGCCTGTCAACTTGGCGGATATTCAGTGCATTATTTTTGATTTCGGCTTTACGCTCTCATCAGATTTGTATTTCAAGGCAGCCCCGCCGGAATGCCCGGACTGGCAGAGTCTGATTCAACAGCACATCTTCAGTGACGCGGCGCTGGTGGATGACTGGATGAGCGCCAGGGTGACCCTGCATGAGATAGCCGAGATCCTGGCGCCCATTGTGGGAATTGCCATTCCACGTATTCTTGCGTTTATGGAATTGGGTTGCAAAGAGCTGAATTTTAATGAAGCTGTTTTAGGCTTTGCAATCAGGCAGCGGGCGCTGGGTCGTAAAACAGCGATTGTCACCGGCAATATGGATGTATTTACGCAGGTGGTTGCGCCTGCTCATAACCTGGGCAGCCAGTTCGATGTCATCATCAACAGCTTCGATTACCACGAAATTGACAAGTTCATCCTGTGGGATAAGGCTTTTGAACGATTGGGGAACGGGATCGGGTATCGTCAGAGTCTTTTGATTGAGGATGGTGAGAAAAATGTATTGAAGTTCAGAGCCAAAGGGGGAACAGCGTATCGTTACGAAAACGATGAACGCTTTCTGGCGTGGCTCAAATCGGTGGAGAGATAATTGGGCGCGGGCATCACAAACCTGATGCCAGCAAACCGCTTGGATATCTCAAACCCCTACAGGCCCAGCATGGCCTGCAGTTCTGAGATGGCCTGGGGCGCGGAGCGGTACTGCACGGCGCGCATGCCCGCCTGCCGCGCGGCAATGACGTTCTCTTCGAGGTCGTCCAGAAAGACGCACTCGTGGGCATGAACGCCCAGGCGCTGGGCGGCAATGTGGTAGATGCGCTCGTCGGGCTTGACGATGCCTTCTTCAGCCGAGATGACAATCAGATCCACCATCTCCTCGGCGCCGTAGATGTTCAGCATGGTATGGCGAGCATCGGTGCCGGCGTTGCTCAGAATGGCGGTGCGGTAAGCCGGGCGCAGGCTGGTGAGGAATTTAGCCAGCTTGCGGTTGAGCCGCCGCGCCGACATGGTGTGGCGGCGAATGCTGGCAAGCAGCCGGGGGTTGATCTTCCAGCGGGCGGCCATCAGATCCCACACTTCGGCCTCGGGAATCTTGCCCACCATGATATCATGCATGAACTGCGACTCCTGGGGCGATGCCAGCAAGGTAGCAGCAATCTCGTTATTCTTCAAGCCCAGCAGCCGCTGCAGGCGGCTGATCCAGCGCATATCGGGGGTCTTGTACAGCACACCGCCAAAATCAAAAATGACGGCTCGGATGGGGGTCAACAGGTCAGCGGTTTCAGGTGATTCAAAGGTCTGGAGAGTGGTCATCAGCACGTCCCTTCAAACTGTAATGGGCTCCATTTTACCAGAAACAAACGGCTAATTTGCGCGCAATAAAAAATCTGACCGGGGAAGACCCAGTCAGATTTTCAGGGATAGAACTTTGAACACCGGGTTAGACTGGCTTAGAAAACCACACGCTGGTGGATACAACCACAAACCCCACGGCGCGGGCGGTTGCCAGCATGGGGGTGTTCTCGCTGCTGGTACCCATTAGAGCGGTGGCGATGCCCCGGTCTTTGAGCAGGTGCAGCCCGGTAAGCAGCAGGGCACGGGCCAGGCCGCGGCGCTGAAAATCGGGGTGGGTGGCAACGGGGTCAGTATAACCCTCACTGCGCCCCGTGCGGGCATTCTCCGAGCGGCTGATTTGCACCATGCAGTAAGCCGCCAGACGGCCATCGGGCGCCACAGCCATCAGATCCACCTGCGGATCGTATTCCGGTTCAGCCAGCATGGCCAGGCGCTCTTCCAGTTCCATGTGTTCGGTGCCGAAGGCGGCGCGGTGCAGCACGACCCAGGCTTCGGCCTCGGCAGCGCCCCCGGTTGGACGGATGGTGAAACCCGGTGGCAAAACCGGCTGGGGGATGGGTTCAGACAGGGAGCGGGCCAGGTGCACCGAGGTGATGGGCTCGCGCACAAAGCCGTGGGCTTCGAGCAGGGCAATCTGTTCCAGATTATCGGCTGAACAACTGGCATCCAGGGTGGGTGACTCATCTTCTTCTGTAAGACGAGAGCGGCGGCGGGCCACCCCCCAGGCAATGATCTCTCCCGGCAGGTCCGGGGAGGCAAGCTGCGGGTCCAGTTCAAAAATCAGATTGTTGTAATGATCCACCAGAGCATAGGCCGCAAGCTGTCCGGCCGCGTTACGCCACAGGGCCGCATTAGCCTGTACAGCGGTTAGTGAGAGCAGTTCGCGCAGGTTGGCGGCCGAGGGGAAATCGGCAGCGCGCTCCGGCGGGCGGATCTGGCGTAAAAATGCCAGCAGCACGTCCAGATCGTGCGGAGCAGCGTAGGGGTGACAGGTCAGGGACATAAGAGGCTCCATTTATTAAGGGCAAAGGGGGATTGTGTCGGTATTTGTTCGGCCATTGAGCGGCAGGCCAAAGTAAGGCGAGGGGTCGAGGGTGTTGGCAATATCCATTTCGTTGCGAAAGTGCCCTGCGCCATCATCCAGCACGATGGAGATGTGCAGGTGCACGCCCGTAGGGCTGCCCGGTGTGCCCGAATAGTTGCCCTGGTAACCCAGCAGCGTGCCCGCAGGCACAAAGACCTCGCTGGTTCCGGGCGGAAAGGCAGCATCAACCAGCGAATTGCCATCAGGGTCGGCCAGGTGGGTGTAATAAGTCCAGATCTGGCGGCCCGGCAGCAGCGGGTCAGAGGGGATGCGGATGATGACGGTGGACTTCCAGTCTGAGAGCCGGGTCAGGTAGCCATCGTAGGCGGCATAGACGGGCGTTTGACCGGGCTGTGTGCCGCCAAAGATATCCAGGCCGCTGTGCTGGTGGCCAATGCGGAACGAATCGCCCCACAGGTAGCCGATGAAGCCGGTGGTGGGCATCTGAAAGGGGGCCTGGCCACAGCGGGCGCCCGCCGGGATGACCCAATCGGCGTGATCCTCCGGGTTACGGATATACGCAATCACCTGGCGAGAGCGCTGGGCGCTGCGCCCCGGCGCCAGCCAGTAGAAGTAGACCAACCCCGCGCCAACGGCAATTACCAGCGCGGCGCCAACGAGCAGAGAGCGTTTCATGCGGCCTCCGCCAGCTCACCAATCATAGACCAGGGGCCCGTCCAGGTGATTTTTACGGGCAGCACCTGGCCGCGCAGGTCAGTGCTGGTTTCAACGAAAACCAGCTTGTTGGTGGGTGTGCGGCCGCGCCAGCGGGCCTTGGATTTATCTTCAAACAGCACCGGCACCGTCTGACCCAGCAGGCGGGCGTGGATTTCGGTGGCAATTTCCTCCTGCAGCACTTCCAGGGCGCGGAAGCGGCGTAGTTTTTCGGCGGCGGGCACATCGTCCGGCAGGTTGCGGGTGGCTACGGTGCCCGGGCGCGATGAGTAGCGCGCCAGGTGGGCCACGTCCATCCTCAGTTCCGCCAGCAGATCGTAGGTCTGCTGGAACTGGACGTCGGTCTCGCCGGGGAAGCCGACGATGATGTCGGTGGCGATGGAGACGCCAGGGATGCGCTCACGCAGGCGAGTCACCAGGCGGCGGTAATCGTCGGCGGTATAGCCGCGCTTCATCGCAGCCAGCACGGCATCATCACCCGCCTGGATGGGGACTTCAATGTGCGGCATGATCTTGGGCTCCTGCGCCACACAGTCAATCAGTTCATCGGTCATCCAGTTGGGGTGCGAGGTCAGGAAGCGGATACGCTCCAGCCCGTCCAGCGCTTGAAGCTGGCGCATCAGCGCGGCCAGGGTGGGATAGGACGGTTCATCTTTGCCGTAGCGATCCACAATCTGACCGAGCAGGGTGATCTCACGCACGCCCTGCTCCACCAGCGCCCGCGCCTCGGACAGAATCTGCTCCGGCGGGCGGCTGACTTCAATGCCGCGGCGGTAGGGGATGATGCAGTAGGTGCAGGCATGTGAACAGCCCAGCACCACCGGCACAAAAGCCGTCACCTGTTTGCCACGCTGGGTTTTGGGCAGGCGCAGGTAGCCAAACGAGTCCAACTCGTCCATCCAGTCAAAGCGGGCCTGGGTTTCGGCCTGCTCGGCGGCGCGGGCTTGCGACTGCGTCAGGTAGGCGACCAGCGGGGCAGGGTCGGAGGGAGGTGAAAAGACATCCACAAAGGGGAAGCGTTTTTGCAGTTCGCGCGGGGCGCGCACCCCCACCAGGCAGCCCATCAGGTTGATGACCAGGTTGGGGTTGCTCTCTTTCAGCGGGCGCAGCGACATCAGACGGCCGTAGGCCTTATCTTCGGCGCTCTGGCGCACCACACAGGTATTCAACACGATGACATCCGCCTCATCGGGGCGGCCGGTCTGTTGGTAGCCCAAATGCTCCAGCGCCGAAGCCACGCGCACCGAATCGGCCACATTCATCTGACAGCCTTCAGTCCAGATATGATATTTCATGCGCCGGATTATAACAGCGTTTTAGGTTTCAAGTTTTAAGTTTTGGGCGCAAGACAATGAAATGCGTCGTGGCGTGCGGGTTTAAGCCCGCATGACAACGCAGGCTTCAGTGTTCTGTAATCGTAAAGCTCACCGCGCCGTCCAGGGCGGTCAGCGAGCCGGCGCCGCCAATGGGGAAGGTAATGCTCGGCGTGGTGTGGCCAAAATCTGCTCCGGCGACCACCGGCAGGTGCGCCAGTTCAGGTTTGCTGTGGATGATGGCGGCCAGCTTTTCCGGCGAAATTTCCGATTCGTTCTGGAAGCGCCCAATCACCAGGCCGCGCACACCGTCAAAGCCGGGCTGGTGGATCAGCGACAGCAGGTCGCGGTCAAAGGTCTGGGGGTTGGACTCATAGTCATCTTCCAGCAGCAAAAGGCTGCCCGCCAGTGCGGGCATGTATTCGGTGCCCTGCAGCAGGTTGAGCGTGCACAGGTTGCCGCCCAGCAGCCGCCCTTCGGCGCGGCCGGGGTTAATCACCCGGCAGCCGGGGTTGGGGACAAAGACCCGGTTCTCCTGATCACGGTACCAGGGGTCGTCACTCCAGGCAGGGGAGGGCAGCACGGCAAACGGGCCCGGCTCAAAAAGGCATTTGCAGAAGTATTCGAGAGTGTATTCCAACCCGCGCAGCATGCCAAAGGTTGAAAAATGCGGCCCAGAATAGGTGACCAGCCCGGTTTTGGCATAGATGGCCGAGGCCAGGGCGGTGATGTCTGAATAGCCGCACAAAATCTTGGGATTGGCCCGGATGAGGTTGTAATCCAGGGAGCGCAGCAGTTGATTGCTGTTGAAGCCGCCAATGGCGGTCAGAATAGCCTTGACGTTCGGGTCGGCAAAGGCGGCGTGCAGGTCGGCCACCCGGGAAGCAACGGAAGATGAGTTGAAGCCGTCTCTTTCTTCGGCATGTTCGGCATAAGTCACGCGCAGGTCCAGCGCGGCAAGCTGAGCGGTGGCGTTTTGGCGCGTGGCGGCTGTGATGTGGCCGAGCGAGGTGGCCGGAGCCACAATCCGAACTTCGTCACCAGGGGAAAGTTTGGCCGGGTACATGGATTAGTGTTCCTTTTGAGTCAGTAAAAAGTCCAGCAGGGTTTGATGGAAGATGGTGGGGTTGTCCAGGTTGGGGGCATGCCGGGCGTTGGGGATGACCACCAGCCGGCAGTCTGGCTCCTGGGCGGCCCAGCGGGGCATGGCCTGGCGGATGTTGCCGGTTTTATCCTGGTCTCCGACCATGAGCAGCAGGGGCTTGTTGATCTGATAGCCGGGCTCTTCGTGCAGGCAGGCCGAGGTGGCCATCATAATCTGAATAAATTCGGCTTTGGTCAGGCTGCCCATGGATTGGCGCAGCAAGTTCTGCGATTCGGGCGAGATGGCGGTGGCTGCCAGCGATTGATCCACCAGCGCCTGGTAAGAATAGAGCCGGAAGATTGGTTCGGCAAGACTGAGGCCAAACTGCTCGAGGGCGGTCAGTTTTTGGAAGTTCCAGGTACAGTCGAGGAAGGCCATTGCTCGGACGCGCTCGGGATGATGGAAGACCAGTTCCTGGTGCAGGTTGCCGCCCATCGAGTGACCGACAAAGATGGCCTGATCTGTTTGCAGGGTGTCGAGGAGGGTCAGCAGGTCATTCTCGGCCTGAGCAAGCGAGAAGGGCGCCGGGCGTGAAAGGCCGTGTCCGCGCACATCCCAGGTGAGGATGCGGAAGTGAGCGCCCACGAGGGGCAGGGTGGCGTCCCATTCGTGGTGGTCAATGGTGGCGCCATGGGTGAAGACGACCAGCGGGGCATCGGCCTGCCCGCCGGTCCAGTAGTGGAGATTGAAGCCGTCGCGCGGCAAGGTGTGGGGGGTAAGTTCCATGGAGGAGCCTTTCTTGGGATATAGTATACACCTCCCCCAATCGAAACCCAATGCTATAATTTTCTCATGTCTGAGGTCAATCACAATCGCCGCTCCATTCGATTGCCCGGCTACGATTACACTCAGCCCGGGGCCTATTTTATAACCGTTGTGACCTACGCGCGGGCCTTCATCCTGGGAGAGATCACGGGCGAGACGATGCGATTATCTCCCATCGGAGAGATGGTTTCTGAAGAATTGCCCCGCCTGGAGAACCGTTTCGCAGCGCTAGAGCTAGATGAATGGGTTATTATGCCCAATCATGTTCACATTCTTTTGATCCTCGGTAGGGGCACGGGGGATTCTATTAAGAGTTTACCCCATATAGACCTTCCCCGTGCCCCTACGTCAGAACGATTTGGTGCACCGGTTGCGGGATCAATCCCGACAATTGTGCGATCTTTAAAATCCTCAACAACTCAACGATTTATTCGATTGACCGGTGATCGTAGCACACGTTTATGGCAGCGCAATTACTATGATCGCATTATCCGAACCGAAGATGAATTGCGCCGGGCTCGCGGGTATATTCAAAACAATCCCTTGCAATGGGCGCTGGATAGCGAAAACACGGGGTAACCCTTAAAGCCAGCCGGCGGCTCTGGGGAGAGCCGCCGGTGAAGGGCGATAAAATCTGTGCGGAGACAGTCAGGCAGCGGGTTCTTCGGTGGGGGCTTTTTCGGCGCAGTCAATCAGCGCCTGAATGTCTTCCTCGCGGCCGTACATCACCTCAAAGGGCGCGCGGGTGAGGGCGGCCATTTCGTATTCTTCCGATGACATGTTGATGCACTCAAAGCGGCAGTTTTCGACACACTGGGCGCAGTAAGTGCAGCGGTCAACGTGGAAGCGCATGACGAACTTTTTGTTCACCTTATCTACGGTGAGAATCTCGATGGCGTTGGCGGTGCAGTCCTTCATACATAACATACAGCCGGTGCAGCGCGTCGGATCGTAGATCAGTTTGCCGCGCAAGCGATCCGGGGTGGGCTTGCGTTCAAACGGATAGCGCTCGGTGATGGGCTTTTTGAACAGCGAGCGGACGATGTCGCTCAGCATGGCTCCAAGTGTCATGGCTAACCTCCAAACAAACCACTAAAGAACTGGGACAACACGGGCTGCAAGTAGCGGCCCAGGATGATGGCCAGTAGTTGGAGCAGGGCCAGCAGGGCGCCAGCGCGCCACCACAACCCCACCGTCTGATCGATGCGCAGGCGGGCAAACAGCGATTGCAGCGCCGCCACCACCAGGATCAGGATGGCTGTCTTCCAGAGGAAGTCCAGCGGGTTGGCCAGACCGCCCATGAAGAAGGCTGCGATGAGCGTGAGGCCAATGACCAGCTCCACATCTTTGCCGATGCGGAAGAGCGCCAGGCCGCGGCCAGAATATTCGGTGAGGGCGCCAGCCACAATTTCGGTCTCGGCTTCGGGGGCATCGAAGGGCGGCATTTCCAGCTTGCCCATCAGGCCAATCATGGCGACCAGGAAGCCGACAATCTGAGTAAAAGCGAACCACCACGGGCGGCTCTGAATGGCAAACGCGTTGATCTCGCTGATCTGCCAGGTGCCAGCCACAATGGCCGGGCCCAGCAGCGAGAGCATGAAGGGTGCTTCGTAAGAGAAGAGCTGCGTGAGGGTACGGGTGGCGCCAATGAGTGAGAAGCGGTCAGCGGTGTTGGCGCCCGCCAGGCCCAGACAGAGGGTCATCACGCTGAGCAAGTACACCACCACGATCAGGTCGCCTTTGAACGAGTAGGCCGGGTTGAAGCCCACCAGCGGCACATACAGCGCCGCCGCCAGGGCCGAGGCCAGCCCAACAATCGGCAGGGCAATGAAGAGGCCCTTGTGCACGCCGTCGGGCACAATCTCTTCCTTGGCCAGCAGCTTGATGATATCGGCCAGCGGCTGAATGAAGCGCGGGCCAATGCGGTTTTGATACTGGGCCACCAGCTTGCGGTCAACCCATTCGTAGAGCAGGCCGGCCACAAACAAGAACAACCCTCCCGGGAAAAACAGGAGCAGAATGATCGGATGCAGGCTAAGTTCCATTGGTTCTCCTCAATCCTAGCGGTCGTTGCACGAGAAGCACGGGTCAATGCCGGCCAGGATCATCGGCATATCGGCCAGTTTGTAGCCCGGGGCCAGGTTGATGACCGAGGCCCAGTTGCACAGCGATGGGGTGCGGATCTTGACGCGCTCGGGCATGTCGGTGCCATTGCTCTTCATATAATAGAAGAGCTCGCCACGCGGGGCTTCCACCCGCTGAATGATCTCATTTTCGGGGATGCGGCGGGGTACGCGCACCGCCAGCTCACCTTCGGGCAGATGGTCCAGAATTTCGCGGACCAGGCGGATGCTTTCCTGCATTTCTTTGATGCGGACCACAAAGCGGGCCAGCAGATCGCAGCCTTCATCCACAATCAGATTGACGGGAAAGTCCACATACCCAGAATAGGGCGAGTCCACACGCACATCAATCGGCACGCCGGAGGCGCGGGCGGTGGGGCCAACCGGGGCCAGGGTTTCGGCCTGTTCGCGGGTCATCACGCCCACGTCGCGGGTGCGGCCCAGGAAGGTTTCATCAGTGGTGACCACGGTGAGGTAGTGCGTCATGCGGCCTTCGAGGAAATCCATACCTTTGAGGATGGCGGTCTTAATTTCGTCGTTCACATCCTGTTTGACACCGCCGATAATGTTGATGGAATAGTTGACACGATTGCCGGTCATCTGTTCCAGCAGATCCATCACGGTTTCGCGGTCACGCCAGGAATACATGAAGAGGGTATCGAAGCCGCCCTCGTGAGCCGCCACACCCAGCCAGAGCATGTGGCTGTGCAGGCGTTCCAGTTCAGAGGTCAGCACCCGGATGGCCTGGGCGCGCGGCGGAGCCACCACTTTGGCCAGTTTTTCGGTGCCCAGGGCAAACGAAAGGGCATGCACATGCGAGCAGATGCCGCAGACGCGCTCCACCAGGTAGAGCCCCTGGGGATAGTTGCGCGCTTCGGTGGCTTTTTCGATGCCGCGGTGCACATAACCCAGGCGCACGCTGGCGCCGGTGACAATTTCACCATCCACGCTGAATTCAAAGTGAGCGGGTTCCTTCAGCGCAGGGTGCTGAGGGCCAATTGGCACCACAAATTTTTGCGGAGATTCGGGATTTTCCATGGGAGCTCTCCTTTATTCCTGATTCAAACCAGTAAAAGATTTCCGCAAGGGATAGACATCCGCTGGCCATTCATCCGGCAGGATGAGGTGACCGGGGTCGGGAGTGCCAAGGCAGTCTACGCCAAGCATTTCGATCAGCTCGCGCTCAAAGAGCGTGGCTGCGGGGATGATATCGCAAATGGTGGGGACTTTTGCATCGGTATAGGGCACACGCACCCGCAGGGTTGCCAGTGCGCCGCCATTGGCAAAGGTGTAGAGCACTTCCACATCGCCAGTGGGGGCTGCGCCTTCGGCGGCAGGGGCGGGCTTATCCACGCCGGTGATGGCTGCCAGGTAGCCCCAGTGGGCATCTACCAGGGCCTGCACAGCGGGCTTCAGGTTGTCGAGGGCGATATAGACATCCACCCGTTCGATTTCGGGGCGTTTGATTTCCACAGCCAGGGGCTGCAGCAGCGCTTCAGCAGATTGCAGAGCCGTTTCAAGTTCCATGTAATTTCTCCTCTACTCCACGGGCTGAGCGGGGACCGCGGGCTTCTTTTGCAGGCTTTGCAGCAGCGCCACCACGCCATAGATAATGGCTTCGGGGCGGGGCGGGCAGCCCGGCACATAGGCATCCACGGGGATCACCTCGCCGATGCTGCCGACGACATTGTAGCAGCCCTGGAAGGCGCCGCCCGAGATACCGCACGAACCAACCGCCACCACAAACTTGGGCTCGGGCATTTGCTCGTAGATGCGGCGCAGGCGGTCACGCGATTGCAGGCTGACCGGCCCGGTGCAGATGAGGATATCGGCGTGGCGCGGGCTGCCTTGCAGCTTGATGCCAAACCGTTCCAGATCGTAGCGGGGGGTGAGGGTTGCCAGAATTTCAATATCACAACCATTGCAGGAGCCGCTGTTATAGTGAATGGCCCAGGGCGAGTTGACCCGCGCCCAGGTCTTGATCTGTTCCAGCGCCCGCTGCCAGGGGGTATCCAGTTTCAGTTCAGTCATAGGGTTCTCCTTACCAGTGATTCAGACTAACTATACCTGATTTATCCGCTGGTTTCAACCCAGCAGCAGCGCCACCAGGGCGAGGCCCAGCCCCACCAGATAGGGCACCATGGACCAATCCAGCGTACCGGTAGCCAGCACTAGCACACCCAGGTGGAGAATGGCGAAGAAAAACGCGATCAGGAAGAAGGGGCGGTAGCCCGGCGCAGCGATCTGCGTGGGGGCCAGTTCACCACTGCCGTACAGCGAGCGCTTGAGCGGCGAACCGGGTTTTTCGGGGCCAGCCAGGCCCTTGCCAATCCAGAAAATGATCAGCACCAGGGGGATGTAGATGAGAAAGGCGAGCGGGGGGGTGAGAATAATATCCATGCTCGTTCTCCTTTAGGGGACAATGATCCGGAGCAGAGCCTGCCCGGCCAGATTACCGATGCCGTTGAAGAGGGCCGGCCAGAAGCCGAACACCAGCACCACCAGCGAGAGGATGACTACGGGAACCGTCATCAGCGCGGGCACGCGCTTGCCAGCAGCCACTGCCTCAGAAGGCTCATTGCGCACCATGCGGTTGACCAGCGGGGCATAGTAGCCGAGGGAGAGCACACTGTTGAGGGCGGCAAAGCCCACCAGCGCAAGCATCCACCAGTTATTGCTGCCGGCCGCACCGACAAAGATCTGCCATTTGGACATGAAGCCCGCCAGCGGGGGCAGGCCGCCCAGGCCCAGCACCGCAATGCTGAGACCCATGGCAATCAGCGGATAGCGTTTGGCGGCGCCGTTCAGGTCGGCAACGGTCAGCGGGTCGTGATCGCCCTTAGCGATATGCAGCGAGTAGAGCAGCGCGCCCGCAGAGAGGAAGGCCAGGCCTTTCATCATCGCATGGGTGAAGAGGTGGAAGAACGCGCCCGAACCGCCCTGGTCAGAGAGGAAGGTGGCGGTAGCGCCAATGCCCACCAGCATATAGCCGACATGCGCCAGGCTGGAGTAAGCCAGCAGGCGTTTGACCACCGTCTGGCGCAGCGCCATCAGGTTGCCAACCACCATGTTCAGCACGCCGAAGCCCAGCATGATGGGGCCCCAGGCCATGCCGTTGTAGGCCATCACGCCCATCGAGCGCAGCAGGGCCACCAGACCGGCGGCAATCACCACGCCCGAAAGCATGGCGCTGATGCCGCTGGGCGCCTGCGAGTGCGCATCGGGCAGCCAGGTGTGCATAGGAACCAGGGCCGTCTTGACGCCGAAGCCGATGATCATCAGGGCAACTGCCACGGTAATGATCGGCAGGCCGGCAGCGCCGGCGCCCATCATGGCGAGCTGCTGCAGGTTCAGCGTACCAGCACCCATGAAGATCAGGCCGATGCCCAGCAGCACCAGGGCCGAGCCCACGGCGCTCTGCACCAGGTATTTGAAGCCCGCTTCGAGCGAGGCGGGTTCATCCCGGTAGAAGGCCACCAGCATGAAGGAGGTGATGGCCATGGTCTCGAACCAGACCCACAGGTTGAAGAGGTCAGCGGCGGTGCCCAGGCCAATCATGGCGGCCATCATGGCCGAGAGCAGGGCGTAGTATTTTTCTTCGCCCACTTCGCGGGCCATGTAGGGGCCGGAGTAGAGCATGACCATCAGGCCCAGCAGCCAGACGGAGATTGCCAGCACAAGGCTGATGCCGTCAAAGCGCAGGGGAATCTCTGCAAAGAGCAAACCAACAACCCCTTGACCAGAGGTCAGCAGGTTTTGCGCCAGCACAAAGAGCGGCACGCCCATGGCGGCGGTGGTGATGAGGGCAACCCAGCGTGCCGGGTTGCGGGGGCTCGATTCGCCATCGCGGCGGGCCACACTGCGGCCGATCAGATAAATGACTGGAGAAGCCAGGAGGGGCAGGCCAATCAGCCAGAGGATAGCAAAGACAGGGTTCATGGGTTACGCTCCCAGGGCTAAAATGGCAATCACGATCAGCAAACCGGCCACAATGCCCACAACGTTCCAGTTGAGCAGGCCGGTCTGAGTGATGCGCAGGCCTTCGGCGGCGCCGCTAACGCCCCGCACAATGCCGCGGTTGATCGCCTCAAAGCCGAAGCTATTTTCAGCCGCCCAGCCCAGACCGCGCAGCGCCCGGCCAAGTCCGGCCAGTTTACTGCGGAAGACCCAGGCCAGCAGGCCCAGTGCCACCACAGCCAGCGCAATCAGGGTCGGCAGGCTGATGACTTCTTCCAGAATGTGGAAGGTGGAAGCCGCCTCGATGCCGTGATAGGGCAGGGTTTCGGCGCTCAGCAGTTTGGCGAAGGGGCCAGCCAGCAGCCAGGTGGAGAGAGCGCCCAGGGCCAGCGGGGCCAGGGCGATCTTCATGGCTGTACCGGCATCACCATGGGCATGGCCGTGAGCTTCACCGTAGAAGACCATGGTGACCATGCGGTAGGTGTAGAAGGCGGTCAGGCCAGCGCCAATGAGCATGAGCACATAGCTCCAGATGGGGGCGTGCATCAGGCCAGCTTCAAGCACCAGCTCTTTGCTCCAGAAGCCGTTGAGGACGGGGATGCCCGCCAGGGCCAGCGCGCCGATGATGAAGACCACGCGGGTGAAGGGCATTTGCTTGCCCAGCCCGCCCATCTGGCGCATATCCCGCGTGCCCACAGCGTGAATGACCGCGCCTGCGGCAAGGAAAAGCAGCGCCTTGAAGACGGAGTGGCTCAGCAGGTGGAACTGGCTGGCAAAGATGCCGCCCGAACCCACGGCATAGACCATATAGCCCAACTGGCTGACGGTGGAGTAAGCCAGCACACGTTTGAGATCGTTGGCAACCACGGCCATCAGGGCAGCCAGCAGGGCCGTAATCAGGCCCACCAGCATCACCGAGAAGGTCCAGCCCGGCACCTCATGGAAGGCCGGGTAGAAGCGGGCCAGCAGATAAACGCCCGCGTTGACCATCGTGGCCGCATGAATGAGGGCGCTGATGGGGGTGGGAGCTTCCATGGCATCGGGCAGCCAGGTCTGGAAGGGGAACTGGGCCGATTTGGCCGCAGCCGCCACCAGGAAACCGAAGGCCATCACAGGCAAGAGCTGCGCCGGAATGGCCGCCGGGTTTGCCAGGAGGATGTTATAGTCCATCTGTCCGGTGTAGATGTAGAGCACCAATGCACCCAGCAGCAGGCCAATGCCGCCAATCTGGGTCATGATGAGGGCTTTGACGCCGCCCGCCACAGCTTTGGGATCATCACTGTTGAAGGAGATGAGGGCGTAGGAACACAGGGCGGTAATTTCCCAGAAGACGAACATGAGCAGCATGTTGCTGGTGAGCACCAGGCCAACCATGGCGCCGATGAAGAAGAGCATGTAGGCGTAGTAGCGGCTGAGCTGCTTTTCGCCGTGCATGTAATTGACCGAGAAGATGACCGCCAGGCTGCCGATGAAGGTGGCAACCACGGACAGGAAGACGCCCAGGCCATCGGGGACGAAGCTGATGGGGCCAAAAACGCCGCCCAGGTCGGCTAATTTTACCGGCTCAGAGCCGGTTTGCAGCAGCAGGCCAAGGCCCGCAACCGCCGACAGGACGGCAAAAATGACCGCCAGGGTGTGGCTGAGCTTTTCGGTGCGGTCACCGGCAGCCCAGACCACCAGCGCGCCCAGCCAGGGCAGGCCCAGTGTAAGCAGGATGAGAATCGCAGGTGTACTCATGGTTCTACCTCTTCAACCGGGTCAGGTCTTTGACATCCAGCGAGCCAAAGCGGCGGCGGATCTGCACAGCCAGCGTCAGGCCGATGACCGCCACAATGGTATCGGCAACAATGACGGTCAGCGCCAGGGTTTGACCCAGGCCGGGTTGGGCTGTCATTTTGCCAGCCAGCACCAGCACCAGCATGGCGCCTTTGACCATGATCTGCAGCGCCACAATCACTTTGATGAGATTGCGGGTGGCCAGCAGGGTGTAGATGCCCACGCCGAGTAAGAGAATGGCTACGCCCAGAATAATATGAGGAATATAGTTGCTCATGAATGCTCCTCATCTGACCCGGGGGCCTCAGCCGCCGGGCGCTTCTTGCCTTCAGCCAGCAGGCCCATCATACCCAGTACGCCGGTGAAGATGATGGCAACCTGGAGCAAAACATCCAGATAGCGCGAGGTCCAGAGGGTGGCATAAAAGGTCTCGCCATAATCCGGGGGCATTTCGCCGCCCATCAGTTTGGAGAGAACCATCCAGCCTACCAGGGCCAGCAGGCCAATTGCCAGAATCCAGGGGATGGGTTTGGGCAGAGCCACGGGCAGGGCAGTGGACTCATCGCCAGCGATGTTGATCGCGAAGACGAAGAGCACGGTGACCAGTCCGGCGCCCACACTTAATTCGATGACAGCGATTTCCGGCGCGCCAAGCAGGTACATAAGAAGCGCAACCAGCGCACTGCAGCCAGCCAGCCAGATGGCTGAAACCAGCAAGCGTTTGGCGCTGATGGCCAGGGCGGCGCATACCAGAGCTCCCGCTGCAGCCAAGACGTACCAAATGATCTCCATTGGTCCTCCTTGCAGGGTGAGGGGATAAAACCTTATCTTATCGCTTATACCGCAGAATAAGACATTTGTCATGTGAAAGGTATCTTAATTTGATAACCTTTTTATCCTATTAATCACACCGGAGCGCTCCGAAACGGCTCTTACCGGGCTTACACACCGGGTTTGAGGTAGGTTTTGACCACCTCCCAGCGCTTGAGGCGGATGAGATAATCCATCACCAGGCGCTGCCAGCCTGCCAGGTCATCCGGGCGGTCGGGCGGGCAGTAATCATCAAGAAAGGGCGACAGGCGGTCTTGCTGCGTCAGGACCTCATCCAGCATCAACCAGCCAATGGGGCCGCCTTGTTCAATAAAGGTGCTGTTCAGCACCCGGTCAAGCGCCGCCGGATGATCATAGGGCACGGTGCGGTATTCGTAATCCCAGGTCTGACCGTGACAGGTCAGCAGCAGATATTCGGCCTGCCCCAGCAAGCCCCGGAAAGGCAGCCCCACGCTGCCCGCCATAATAATGAACTGGTCTTGCAGGTGATAATGCCAGCGGGTATGATAATGCCCCACAACAATGACACTGGCAGGCACAGATTGAAGCGCTTGAGCCATCGGCGGGTCAATCCCATCAAAAGGGCTGCGGTGCAGGCTGCCCGGCGAGGCGTGGCAGACCAGCACATTCTGATGGTGCGGGCCTTCTACGAGGATGGTGATGGGCAACTCGCTCAGCACAGCGACATCATCTGATGAGAACTGGCGGGCGCGGTACTGCAGCGGGCGGAACTGGACGGAATCGCGCCAGTAGGTATCTGGGTCAGGACCGTGAAAGTTGATGATGCGCCCTTCCTCGTTGCCCAGCACACAGGGGATGCCGCGTTCCTGCAAGGTCTGCCAGACTTGCGGGGCATCAGGGTAGGCGCTGGTGCCCACCATATCGCCGGCGCAAATCACCTGGTCGGGTTTTTGCGCGGCAATATCCTCCAGCACCGCGTTGAGGGCCAGCAGGTTGGCGTGAATATCGGTGATGACAGCGATCTTCATACCGGGGCAGAGCTTCAGGCGGCGTCTGCCGATTCCACACCCAGGTCGGCGGCGGTGATGCCGCGGCGCTCGAAGGCGGCAAAGGTCAGGTTGGGCATGGGCAGCCCCAGCTTGCGTTTGAGGCTGTAAAACAGCGACAGGTAGCTGGCCGGGATGCGTTTTTCCCAGTTCAGGCCCAGGCGGTCGGCGGCGGTGTGAATGCGGGCCACGTCGGGGCCTTCAATTTCCACAAAATTGCCGTAGGGCAGTTCATCCAGCGAGACCTCAACCCCCAACAGGCGGTAGGCCGTGCGCCACTTTTCGTAGGTCACCATCACGGGGTAGCCCAACGCTTCCAGCAGGCGGCGGGCAGCCTCCACATCGGAGACGACCACTTCCAATTCCTGGCGAACGGCGACTTCGGCGTTGGCCTGCTGCGGACCCTTGTAGGTCAGCACGGCGGCGCGGCTGTCATCCTGCCAGTCGGAGCGGGAGGCGTTGCAGGTGGATGGGGCGGGCTGGCGCAGACGCAGGGTGCGCCCGGCGGCACTCAGGTCGCCGGAAGGGGTATCCAGGCGCAGGTTGGTTTCTTTGAGCCGGGGCTGACTGAGCTGCGCGCCCAGCAGCAGCAGGCGGCGCTGCACGGCGGGCAGGTCGCTGAGGTAAAATTTGGCTTCGATTTCCTGGTCACTCATGGGGGTTATCTTTGTGGGGGTGGACTGAAAACAATACTCTAATTTTACTGATTTTTAGAATTCGCGGGCGGCGGAATGGGCATGGATTTCTGGGGGCGCAGCAGCCACCAGGCCGCGATAAGCAGCAGCAGGGTCAGAGCCAGGTCGATGGGCCAGCCGGCCCAGGCGGCCGTTGAGCGCGAGAACAGCAGCCGGTCGGCCCAGGTGAAGAGAGCCAGCGCCAGGGCATAGCCGCGCGCCCAGGGTGCCCCCCAGGGGCGGCGCAGCAGCAGGCCCAGCGCGGCGACCAACCCCGCAGCGCCGATCAGTCCGCCGGTGATGGCGATGTAGAGCGGGCCGGGTTCAGCGCCGTAGGTCACCAGCCACTGCCAGCTCAACAGAGCCTGAATCAGGCGCGCCCAGCCCACCCCGGCGGCCAGAAACAGCCCGATTATCACCAGCCAGCGCCCGCGCCGCGGCTTCATCGCAGTGCGATTTCCCAGACGTGCACATGGGTGGGTTCAACATCGTTGAGGCTCAAAATTTCAATCGTCAGGCGGCTGACAGGCAGCCTGACCTCAAAGGGCAGGTCAATCACCTGGGTTTCCGGGGAGAACTGCACCTCGCCGGTGAAGGTGACCGGCTCGGGCAGACCCTTCACCATGGCGGTGACGGTGGCGCGGGTGGGCTGCCCACCCACGGTCAGCGTCACCCCACTGAGCGGGCGCGGGTCGGCAAAATCCAGGATCACCTGGAGCGGGTTGGCCGTTTCTCCGCGCGAGACTGAAACGGTATCGCCATCAAAGAGCGCCTGGATGCTGCCCATGTCCAGCCGGGAGTGCTGCACCGCCACCCGTTGACCCTCAATCTCAACGGTGTCGGTCACCAGGGCACGGCGTGCAGCGGCCTCGGCCTCAAAAACGGCATCCACATTATCGGCATAGCGCAGGCGGATGAAATAGAAGCCCGGTTCGCCGTTGGGGTAGTACAACGTGCGGTCCACTTGAATCTCGGCGAACTTGCCGCTTTCGTAAAGTTGTTTGTATTCCTGGGGAACGACCACAAACGCCAGGGTATCGTCCAGCGGCAGCTTGTAATCAATGTGCCCGACCACACTGCCCATCTCAAAGGGCAGCGGGTCACCGGCAAAGAAGCGCGCAATCACATCGGTGCCGTTGGCCCAGATGGGCGTGACCGTCAGCTTGAGGCCGGGGTTCTCGGCCTGATATTCGGCCACCGCGCTGAAAAGCTGTTCGCCGCCGTACTGCATGCCGCCCATGCCGTAATCATCAAACCAGAGCGGGCCGTTGGTCAGCGAATCGTTGAGCATATAGAAGCTGCTGCCCGCCAGCAGGGCAAAGATCAGCACTGTGACGAGGACGTAAGCCCAGCGCGGTCGGGCGAGTTTTGCCAGCAGCCAGTTGAGCCCCAAAGCCATCAGCAGCACCGCGGGAATGACATAGAACAGCGCCCGCAGCGCCGTGGACTGCGCCAGCGCGCCGCCGGTGGGCGCGGCTACCAGCATCATCAGCACGGTGCGGTAGGCCGACTGCTTGAATTTTTTGATGGCCTGCCACAGCCCAATGACCAGCAGCGGCAGGGTGGGCAGCCAGAGGTGGCCGTAGCCCTTCATCACATGGCGCACCAGGTCGGGCGGGTTGGGCGCAAACCAGTAGAAGGGGTTGATGCCGCGGCGATATTCACGGAGGTAGATATCCAGCTTTTCGCTGAAGGGGATAGACTGGATCCAGTAAGAGTGCAAAATCTCGAGGTGGCGGCGGTTCTCGTTGGGGTGGTTGATGAGGAAGCGAATGTAGGGGATGGTGCAGACTGCGCCGATACCGATGGAAATGAGGACGTACTTGCGGTTCTGACAGTGATAGCGCAGGTCGGAGAAGAACAACAGCACCAGCGTCGTCACAAGCACCAGTTGGGCAGGGCTGTAGCTGTAGAACATCAGGCCGGCCAGCACGGCCGCGGCCAGCAGATAGCGCGGGTTGACGTGGCGGTACATCAAATAGCAGTAGGCAAAACCGGCGTAGAAGGCGGTGGCCTCCACCACCTCGAAGGCGGTGCGGGAGTGCAGGAACCAGATGGGCGTGATGGTCAGCAGGAGCACGCCCGTCCAGGCAAAGCGGTCTTTGAAGATATTGCGCAGCGACAGGCCGATGCCCAGCGCGGCCAGCAGCGAGACGATGATGCTGACGCCGCGCGTCACCCAGACCGAGCGCGGCAGCCAGGCCGCCAGCACCTGCAAATAGACCGAGGTGCCCAGGTTGTACTGCCCGCCGTTGACAAAATAGGTGGGCAGAACTTCATCGAAATAGCTTTTCAGGCCCTGGTCGAGAAAATCATCGGCGAGGATGGTTTGCACGGCCTCATCGGTGAAGAAGTAGATCGGGAAGCGATCCAGGCCGATGAAGCGCGTGACCAGATAGATGAGCACTGCCACCAGCAGCAGCCAGAGAGCGGGGTCACGCGGCAGGGTGAGGCGGCGGCGCGGGGGCTGAACAGACGGGGTTTCGATGGGTGTGGATTCGGCAGGGGCAGTGTCCATAGCAAATCCTGTGCGGGGTGGGGAATCTGGGGATAATTATAGCATCAGTACTCCACCCCCAAGGCATCACCTCGAGAGCAGCTCGGAATTTCAATCCAGGATTCCTGACGCGATGCTTTAAGCAGCATGGTTCAGGGGGTTATTTTTGGAGGACAGGGAGATAGATATACTTGAGATGATTAACTTCAAACGCGCCTATGTCACACACAGCAGTACCATCCAGATCCCCATCTTGTGGTCGAATAATACCACGCTGATCAACGCCCGGGCAAGTTGTCGCAGAGCCCGCATCAATAGCCGGGCTGCCAGGAAGCAGTGCATGAGTAAATGAGAAACCACCGTTATCTTCCAATACACCCAGCAGAGGGGCAGTGTTCACCAGATCACCGGTTCCATTCAAGCCACAGGTATCTGCGTCTTCCAGATTATTGCCCAGAGAAGTGATCGTCCCGGCGCAACTTGCCTCAAAATTCCCGGCAATCAATGCGTTTTGAATATTCACAGTAGCATCTGCACCTTCGACAAAAATACCATCTCCCTGCGAGGTTGCCTGGTTTCCAAAAATGGTAACATTGAGCAAATCGGCCTGGGCAGACATTGTTACGGCGGCTGCACCGCCATTTTCGGCTGTGTTACCGCTCATGGTAACGTTCGTAAAGGTAGAGGTGTAATAACCGTTCTGAAAAAACGCACCGCCAGAATCTGTGGCCGAATTCTGGTAAAAGAGTGAGTTGCTAATCGTTACAGGTGGTTGGATATATATTCCACCCCCAGAATGACCGGATGTATTGCCGTTGAAAATCGAATGATCAATAGTCGTAATGCCATCTGTGACAAATATCCCACCACCATATGCACCGCTCTGATTGGTGGTAAATTGGCTGTAATTCACCTCCAAGTCACCCTGGGTAGATATTCCCCCGCCATGAGTTGGTGAGTAATTGTCAACGATCAGCGAATGGCTTATCGATGCATTACCATCATTAAAAAGCCCCCCTCCTAGACCATTGGCAGAGCAGTCAACAATTGCAGCATTATCCAGCGTCAGATTACCCCCGTTGTATATTCCTCCGCCGTTTTCATTGTATGTAGACCCATTGTGAATGAGGACATTTTGCAGGGTCAGATTTCCGTGCCTGGAAACCTCAAAAACCCTGTCTAAACTATCTGCATTGATCTGCGTGCATTCCTTCGTGGGATCGAGACAATCTTTGCCAGATCCTTGAATCGTTATCGGGCTGGTGATATCCAGGTCTCCGGTAAGAGATGCGTTTTCATTATCTCCATCAATGGTAAAGGTGTAGATTCCCGATTCAAGAATGATCGTATCCGAACCTGATCCTGCCCGGCATTCACCAAAACCAAAAGCTGGGGTCGAGTCGGTATTGGCGGCGATAATCGCTTCGCGCAATGTACACAGGTGGTCGTCATAATTGATGACATCTACATGGGAAGAGACAATGATACTGGCTTCAAGCGCAGAAGCGGCAGCTGGCTGCGGTGTCAATTGTCCAAAGGTAAGGATTAGTACAGCGATGAAGGTAATTCTTGATGACAGATAGCTATTCAAAGCAGTCCTCCAGAAAAGATTAAATTATTTTAATATCAGGAATGTAACAAGTATACATGAAAATTATTGCGGCATTCCAGAATAGGCCATGTGACATGGCGCTTTCTGCCTGCACAGAAGCGCTATTGTCACCCGTGCCTTAATCCGGCAATTTGCCGAATCTGTTATCCCGCTTTGAGATTATCGATCATGCCAGTCTAATGAGGTTAAAGCCGTGTCCACAGCAGTTCTTCGAGAATCTGCCGCACCAGGGTGGGGTCGGCCTGACCGTGCATTTGCTTCATCACCTGGCCCACAAACCAGCCCAGCAGGGTGAGCTTGCCGCTGCGATAGCTGGCGACCTCGGATGGGTTTTGGGCCAGCACCGCCGCACAGACCGCCCGGATGGCGGCGTCATCGCTGACGCGCGCCAGGCCCTCGGCCTGGACAATTGCAACGGGGGGCTCGCCGCTGGCTTCGGCTTTCTCCAGCAGGGCCTTGCCAGTTGAGATGTTAATGGCGCCCGAATCGACCAGCCGGATGATCTCAGCCAGCGCGGCGGGCATCAGCCGCAGTTGACCGGCTGTGAGGGCGCGCTCGTTGAGCAGCCGCAGCACGTCATTCATCAGCCAGTTGGAGACGCGCTTGGGGTCGCCGCCATAGGCCTTGACCGCCTGCTCAAAGTAATCTGACAGGCTGCGCTCGGAGGTGAGGATGTCGGCGTCGTATTCGGGCAAGCCGTACTGGGTCATAAAGCGGGCCCGGCGCTCCAGTGGCAGCTCTGGCAGGGCCGATACAATCTCGTCCCGCCAGGCATCTGTCAGCCGGATGGGCAGCAAATCGGGCTCGCGGAAGTAGCGGTAATCGGCCTCGGTCTCTTTGGCACGCAGCTTGCGCAGCACCCCGGCATCCGCATCCCATTCCAGCGTCCAGGGCTGCACCTGCCGCCCGGCTTCCACCTCGCGCATCTGGCGTTCAGCTTCATGGGCAATGGCCGCGCGCACGGCCTCAATCGAATTGACGTTTTTGATCTCGGTCTTGGGGTTGATCTCTACGGAACCTACCGGACGGATGGAGACATTGGCATCACAGCGCAGTTGGGCGCGCTCCATGTCGGCTTCTGAGACGCCCAGCCAGCGCAGCAGTTGGCGCAGGCGGATGAGATACTGGGCGGCCTCGTCGGCAGAGCGCAGATCGGGTGCGGTAACCAGTTCGACCAGGGGCACGCCGCAGCGGTTGAAGTCTATATAGCGCTCGTAGCCCACGTTTTTCGTCTTGGCGGCATCTTCTTCCAGGTGCAGTTTGATGATATTGACGTGCCGCACCGACCCGCCGGGCAGGGGCAGGTCCAGATAGCCGCCGGAAGCCACCGGGCAGTCGTACTGGGTGATCTGGTAGCCCTTGGGCAGGTCGGGGTAAAAGTAGTTTTTACGGTCAAAGAATGAGAGCGGGTTCAGGGTGGCGTGCATGGCAGCCGCCAGCAGCACGGCCCTGGCCACGGCGGCGCGGTTCAGCACCGGCAGTGCGCCCGGCTGCCCCGCGCACACCGGGCAGATGTTGGTGTTGGGCGGGTCGAACCATGAGTCGGCTTTGCAGCCGCAGAAAATCTTGGTAACCGTGTTAAGCTGGATGTGCGTCTCCAGCCCGATCACGGTTTCAAAGGGGGTCATCGGTGCTCCTGGCCTCAACCGGGGCTTTGAACCAGCGGCCCAGCAGCGGGTAGTTGAAGTCTTTGCCCTGCAGTACCCGAATGCCACCAATGAAGCCCAGCAGGCTGTAGAGCGGCACCAGCAGCGCCAGGATGGCAAAGACAATCAGCACCAGCAGGCCGATGATTGCAATGAAAACCGGAAAATCGCCGGAAGCATCTGACTGCGCCAGCGCCAGCGGAATAATCATCGTCAGCGGGATCATCAAAAAGCTGACCAGGACCTGCAGAAGCCCGCCCAGCACCAGTCCGATGGTCTGGTAGATGACCGTCTGGATAGACTGATTTTTGAGCCAGGGTGAGGCGTCTGGCTGCGTCAGCCAGGCCATCAGCGGGGTGAACAATCCCATGATCGGGATGAAGATGCCCCAGTGCCCCAGCGCCGCCAGCCAGCGGTCTGCGTGAACGGGGTGCAGGGTGGTGATATCCGGTGAGACGAGCAGGTAGCCGGCCAGTTTGGGCCCCAACCAGGGGTAGCGGAAGCTGCGCCCCGTGAGGCAGAGCACTGCGCCGAGCAGGCCGATCAGCGCATAGACGACCGCCAGACCCATTACAGCCAGCACCAGCACCACAGCGCCGGTGGTCGTCAGCCCACCGACTTTGTCTGCCGCCAACCCGATGGGGCCCGACACCATGACGATGAAAATGTAGATCAGGCCTAAAATCAGTGCGGTGACCTGAACAAAGAAAACCTGCAGCACCTGCCAGCCCAGGGCCTGCAGGGCCTGAAAAGCCGTTTCGCGCTGCTGGTCACGCTCACTGCGCCAGACCAGCAAGGGCGCCAGCAGCCCAAAGCCGGGGATCAGAACGCCGGCATGGGCCAGGGCAGAGAGGGCACGGTCTCGGGAGGTGGGGGGAGAAATTGAGGGCATGGCAGATTTAGGATTTAGGATTTAGGATTTAGAATTTGGGAAGGATGGTGAATGCTTACATGGAGTGCAGGCCGCCGCTACATCAGGCAGGTTAGGGCGCTGCCAGTGTGTTGGGCAGCCTGCGCTCCCAAAAAACGGAGGGATTGGGCCGGGCGGCGCCCGGCCCTGTTAAGTGTGCGATTACTTGAGCACCAGCGGCAGGTGGATGAGCCAGCCAATCGTGGTGGTCAGGTCGAGGGTGTCGGCGACGGTATCATCGCCCTGCGAGACGGCCCGCAGTGTGACGGTATCGGCAGCGCCGCTGAGGCCCGCCGGCGCGGGCACGGTGACGGTGATGGTGGCGGTGCCGCCGGAGGCCAGGTTGCTGACCGTGGCAGGTTGGACGGTGATGCCCGCCCAGGCACTGCCGGTGGTGGTCAGGTCAAAGCTGTCGGTTCCGCCGCCGGTGTTGGTCAGCGTGACGGTATAGACCGCCGTGCCGCCGGGCAGGATGGACTGCGCCGGGGTGTCGGTGGTCAGTGCCACGCCGTAAGCAGGCTCGAGGGCGGTGGTGGTCAGGTCGAGCGAATCGGTGGCGGCAGCATCGGCCTGTGAAACGGCCGTGATGGTGACAACATCGCTCGCGCCGCCCGCGTCAGCAGGAACCGGCACGGTGACGGTGATGGACGCCGTGCCGCCCGCAGCCAGGTTGGTGACGGTGGCAGGGCTGATGATCACGCCGGGCCAGGTGTTGCCAGAGGCGGTCAGGTCAAAGCTGTCGGCGGCATCGCCGGTGTTGGTGAGGGTGAGCGTATAGGTGGCCGATTGACCCGGCAGGGCCTCTTCGGCGGCATCGGCGGTGGTCAGGTCCACCCCGCGGGTGGCTTCGGCGGCGGTGGTAGTCAGGTCGAGTGAATCGGTGGCGGCAGCATCGGCCTGTGAAACAGCCGTGATGGTGACGACATCGCTTGTACCGCCCGCGTCCGCAGGAACCGGCACGGTGACGGTGATGGACGCCGTGCCGCCCGCAGCCAGGTTGGTGACGGTGGCAGGGCTGATGGTGACGCCGGGCCAGGTGTTGCCGGTGGCGGTCAGGTCAAAGCTGTCTACGGCATTGCCGGTGTTGGTGAGGGTGAGGGTATAGGCGGCCGACTGACCGGGCAGGGCCGCTTCGGCAGCATCGGCCGTGGTCAGGTCCACCCCGCGGGTGGCTTCGGCGGCGGTGGTGGTCAGCGTGGAACGATCGGTATGGCGGGTATCGGACCGCATTTGTGTCAGGATGACCGCTTCGTCAAAATCGCCCAGTGCGGCGCCCGCCGGAACGGTCACGGTGACAGTGACGGTCTTGCTGTTGCCGGGGTACATCCCCACCAGTGCCGGGGCAACGGTGGTTACCCAGTCGCTGGACTCGACCAGCACATCAAAGGTGCGCCAGCCATCTGAGTTGTTGGTAATGGTCAGCGTATAGGTGGCAGTGGCGCCCGGCAGGGCGCTGCCGGCGGCAGTATCGGGCGTCATGGTCACCTGGCTGAGGAAGGTGAGCGCCTGGGCCGTGCTGGCATAGGCGGGGTCAGACGGGGTGGCGGTGATGTCGGCCGTATCGGTGGCGCCGCCAGGGGCGCCTGCCGGAACTACCACTGAGACGGTAATTTCAGCTTCTTCACCGGCGCCCAGGATTACCGAGGCCGGATCAATGGTCGTGGTCCAGGTCGGGGTATTGCTGACCGACAGGGCGAAGGTGTCGCTGGCCAGACCGGCATTGGTCAGGGTGAAGGTATGCACAGCCGTGCCGCCGGGGTTGGCAGTGGCCTCTGATTGGGCCGGGCTGAGCAGGGCATAGCCGGTACTGGGCGAGCTGATGTTGAAGAACACTGCCGTGGGCACGCCCCAGTTGCCAGATAAATCTTGCCCTTCGATGAACAGGGTGTGGCGGCCCGGGGTCAGGCCGGTAGTATCCACGGCGGCGGTCACATTTTCGGTCTTGGCGTTAAAGCTGCCATCGGCCGCGGCCATGGCATAGGTGGTGGCGCCGGTAATCCAGGAGGGGGTATCGATGCTGTAGCGCGCCGCCTGAATGTTCTGGGTGGGCTCGGTGCCGTCATCGTCATAGTAGCGCGTATCGGTGACGCTCCCGGTCAGGGTAATGATGGCGCCGGGCAGCACATTGGCCGGGCTGACAGCGGCGGCAGTCACATCGGGTCCGGCGGGGGTCATGTAGGGCCGGCGGGCGGTTTTGAAGGCCCACAGCAGGGCGTCACGGTTATCGGGCCAGATGATGGATTCATAACCACTGCAGGGTTCAAAGAAATCATTACCCATTTCAAACGTGTAGGCGGGCACGCCCAGGATGCCGTAGGCCCAGTCGTCGTGCGAGCCAGTGGTGGCATAGAGTTCGACTGACTGCTGCGGGCTGTAGTTGTTGAAGTAGGCCAGCTTGCGGCCCAGGGTTTGCAGCCCGGTATCGTTCGGGGCAGCCGTGCCCGTCCAGCCCCAGGGCCAGAGGACCAGCCCGGAGTAGCTGTGCAGGGTGATGAACAGACCCTGGTAATCGGCCGGGGTGGCGTCGGTATCGGCGGGGCCGCGGCGGTCTTCAAGAATGCCAGCGACATAGGTCTGAATGGCCTGGGTCTCCGGTTCGGAATTGGCAAACGGACCCTGATACGTTTCCTCACAGGGGTTGGTGCCTGCATCGCCCCATTTGAAGCTGGCGTTGCGGTTCAGGTCGGTACCGTAATCGGGGAATGAGGTACAACCATTGGTGTTGTTGGTGTTCTTGCGCCACAATTCGCCCTGTTCAGCAAATTTACGCCCATCGGGGTTGGTCATGGCTACAATATGAATTTCGCCGTAATCCAGCAGCCAGGTGATGTCGGGATCGGTGCCGTAACTGCTCAGCAGATATTCGGCCAGGCGGGTGGCGGTTTCGGTGGTCACATATTCGCGGGCGTGGGCTTCGGCCATCAGGAAGAAGCGGAACTTGCCGCCGGCGGGGGTGAAGTCTTCATTCGTCAGGCGCAGCAGCAAAATATCGTAGCCAGACGGGCCGCCGCCTGTTTGCTTATCCCAACTGTTGCCAATATCGTTCACCAGCACCAGGTTGGGGTAGGTGGTGTTGAGGGAGGTGAGGGTGGCCTGGGTTTCTTCCACCGTGCGGTAGCAGGCAAAGCCCGGAATGCCGTTCACCTGATCTTCCGGGACCACGCGCGGGGCGGTGATGCGGGCGGTGTATTCAGCGTCCACTTCCACGGTGTAGCCGGCGGCGGTCAGGTCGGCCTGACGCAGGGGCGAGGCCCAGGTGACCAGGTAGCCGGCAGCATGGTTCACTTCCCAGATATCGGTGGTGCGGGGCAGCTCATCGAGGGCGGCCTTATCAGGAAAATAGACGCGCACCACGGCGCCTTCGCCCGGGCCGGGGGCGGCGGCAGTGGCGGCCTGCGGGTTGGGCAGCAGGGCGCTCAACAGCAGGGTGAGGATGAAGGTGGCTGCAAAGAGGGTGCGGAAAAGAGATTTCATGGGAACCTTTGGGGAGTTAGGATTTAGGATTTAGGATTTAGGATTTGAGATTTAGGATTTAGGATTTGAGATTTAGGATTTGGGTTATGGGTTATGGGTTATGGGCAATACCCAAAACCTAAGACCTAATTCCCATCACTGCAGCGCCGTAATTTCATCGGCGCCGAAGACGACCACTTCCTGCCCGGTCAGTTTTTCCTGCACTTTGCGCAGGATCAGGTCGAGGTGGAGGGGGTGGGCCACAAAGTCCAGGTCATCGGCGGGGACGGTGAGCACCGGGCAGAGCGTGAAGCCGCCAATCCATTCCTCGTACAGGCGGTTGAGGCGCGCCAGATAATCATCGGCGATGGTGCGCTCATAATCCCGGGCGCGCAGGGCAATGCGGGACTGCAGCGTCTGGACCGAGGCGCGCAGGTAGATGACCAGATCGGGCGGGGGCAGCGTCTCGGCCAGCGACTGGTAGAGCGCGGCGTAGGTCTCCCAGTCGCGTGCGTCCAGGGCGCCCTGCAGGTGCAGGTTGCGGGCAAAGACCTCGGCATCCTCGTAGATGCTGCGATCTTGAATGACGGAGCCCGGCACACGGTTGAGCGCCTGATGGATGCGCAGGCGGTGGGTGAGGAAGAAGACCTGGGAATGAAAGCCCCAGGCGCGCATATCGCGGTAAAAGTCGGGCAGGTAGGGGTTTTCGGTCACGGGCTCGTAAAACGGCTCCCAGCCCAGGCGGCCGCAGAGCAGCTCCACCAGGGTGGATTTGCCCACGCCGATATTGCCGGCCACAGCGATAAATTTTTTCATCGGGCCTACCTCAAAATGACCGGCAGGCGAATGACCCAGAGCGGAATCACCGCGGTGGTCAGTTCGCTGTCATCGCCGCCCATCGGATTGGCGGATGGCATGGCAATCAACGAGATGGTCTCAGTTTCGCCGCCGGGCGCGCCGGCAGGAATCTGCACGGTGACGGTGACGGACGTGCTGGCATCGGGCGCCAGGCTGATGGCAGCGGGCAGGATTTCAGTCGTCCAGGCCGGGGTGCTGGACAGGGACAGGTTGAAGGTATCGGTGTCCGCGCCAATATTGGTGAGCGTCAGCGTGTGGGTGACGGTTTCGCCGGGCAGGCCGGAAGCGGTGGCGGTTTCGGGGGTCAAATCGGCCACGGCAGCTACCGGCGGCTCAAGGTAGAAGAATACGGCGCTGGTCACGCCCCAGTTACCGGCCACATCCTGGCTTTCAATGAACAGTGTATGCCGCCCGGCAGACAGGCCAGTGGTATCCACGGTGGCGGTCAGGTTCTCGGTCTTGGCGTTAAAGCTGCCATCGGCCGCGGCCATGGGGTAGGTGACGGCATCGGTGACCCAGGTGGGTTCGTCTATGCTGTAGCGGGCGGCCTGGATGTTCTGGGTAGGCTCGGTGCCATCCCCCGCGGCTTCATGATAACGCGTATCATTGGCGGTGGCGGTCAGGGTGACGGGGGTGCCCACCGTGGCAGAGGCCGGGCTGACGGCCAGGGTGATGGTATCGGGCCCGGCGGCGTTCTGGTAAGGCCGCCGCGCCAGGCGGAAGGACCACAACAGGGCATTGCGGTTTTGGGGCCAAATGGTGCTTTCAAAAGAGCTGCAGCTCTGGAAGAAATTGCTCCCCATTTCGTAGGTAAAGCCCGGCACGCCCAGGGTGCCGTAGGCCCAGTCATCGGTAGTGCCGGTGGCGGGGTAGAGATCGAAGGAGGGATCCGGGTCGTAGTTATTGAAATAGGCCATCTTGCGGGCCAGGGTTTGCAGGTCGTCAAAATTCGGCGAATCAACGTAATCAAAGCCATAGGGGAACAGCACCAGTCCCGAATAGCTGTGCAGGGTGATGAACATACCCTGGTAATCATCCGGGGCAGGGTCGCCATCTGCGGGCCCGCGCAGATCCGGCAGGATGCTGCTGACGTAGTTCTGAATCGCCTGAACCTCGGGCTCGGAGGCGGCACTGGGGCCCTGGTAGGTTTCCTCGCAGGCGTAGGTGCCGGCGCCGCCCCAGTAGAACGAGGAGTTGCGGTTCAGGTCGGTGCCGTAATCGGGGTAGCTGGTGCAGCCGTTGGTGTTATTGGTGTTCTTGCGCCACCATTCACCCGTCTCGGCAAACTTGCGGCCGTCCGGGTTGGTCATGGGCACCAGGTGCAGCTCGCCGTAATCCAGCAGCCAGGTGATGTCGGGGTCGGCGCCGTAATTGGCCAGCAGGTATTCGGCCAGGCGGGTGGCGGCCTCGGCGGTCACATATTCGCGGGCATGGATCTCAGCCATCAGGAAGAAGCGGAACTTACCATCTGCCGGGGTAAAGTTTTCGTTGGTCAGGGTCATTTCCCAGATATCGTAACCGGCAGGGCCGCCCAGAGTGGCCTTGTCCCAACTGTTGCCGATGTCGGTCAGGGTCACCAGTTCAGGATAGGTCGATGCCATGGTCTCCAGCGCCGTAAAGGTTTCTTCCACGGTACGGTAGCAGGTATAGCCGGGGATGCCCTCGGTCTGGCCCTCCACCGCCACCGGCAGCGAAGCCAGGAAGCGGGCGGTGTGTTCGGCGTCCACCTTGACGGTGTAGCCGCGGGCGGTCAGGTCGGCCTGACCGGCGGGCGAAGCCCAGGTGACCAGGTAGCCTTGAGCATGGTTCACTTCCCAGATATCAATGAAGTTGGCCAGCTCGGCCAGTTCGGCCCGGTCAGCAAAGTAGATGCGCACCACGTCGCCGGCGGGCGCGGCGGCGGTGGCAGCGGCCCCGGTGGGGCTGGCAACGGCGCTGAGCAGCAGGGTCAGCGCGAAAACAGCGGTCAGCAGGATGCGAAAAACGGGTTTCATAAAAATATCTTCTTTCGTTGCAGGGGATGATGGGATTAGAAAGAGGGGGAAGCAAGCCGCGGCCCGCCCCTCCCGCCGCCTTGTATTGTATCGCGATTAAAGCCAGTTAAAGATGAGAATCCAGATAAAAATCTGGGTGAGGGTGAAATAAAAAAAACGGGACGACCGCAGGGGTCGTCCCGTTCAGGTGGCCGGGGTTAGGCCTTGGAGATCGCGCCGCTGGGGCAGACCTCAACGCAAGAGCCGCAGTCGGTGCATTTGGCGGGGTCAATGACGTAGAAGCCATTGCCTTCAGAAATCGCGCCGGACGGGCATTCAGCTTCGCAAGCGCCGCAGGCGATGCAATCGGTTTCGCTGATCTTGTGGGGCATGAGTACACTCCTTCTATAAATTGTGGAAAAGATTTTCCACGCCGCTAGGATAGCACAATCTGACTATTCTGGTCAATATTTCAGACGGGCCGATTGTCACCAAAAACGCCGCCGCGAATCACATTAGGGGGAGGGGTTCCACGTCCCAGGTTCCAGGTGCAAAGTCAGGGCTCTACAGGGGCGCACAGCGCCCGGCAAGAACGCCGCGGGGGATTAAAATCCCCGGCTGAAAAAAAAGCCGGTCGGCTGCGCCGACTCGGGTGAGCATAGTCAGCTTCAGCACACCTGGAACATAAAGCGCGCCTAAAACACCTCCCAACCCGTTATAATTGAAGTTACCCTGATCTGCGAGGTGCCCCGATGATTGAGCTTGACCTGCAAACCCTGACTTTTGGCGGTGATGCACTGGGCCGCCTGCCCGATGGCCGGGCGGTGTTTGTGCCGTTTGGCCTGCCCGGCGAGCGGGTGCGCGTGGAGCTGGTGGAAGAGAAGCCCCGCCATGCCCGCGCCCGCCTGGTGGAGGTGCTGCGCCCGGCCCCCGAGCGGATTGCGCCGCGCTGCCCGCATTTTGGCATCTGCGGCGGCTGCCACTACCAACACCTGCCCTATGACCGGCAGGTGCAGGTCAAAACCGAGATTTTGCGCGAGCAGTTGGTGCGGATTGGCGGCATTGAAAACCCGCCCATTGCGCCCATGGTGGCCGCACCCCAGCCCTGGAACTACCGCAACACCGTCCAATTTCATCTGGATTCGGCCGGGCGGCTGGGCTTTGAGCCCTGGGGCGGGCGGGGGGTGGTGCCCATCAGCGAGTGCCACCTGCCCGAAGCACCGCTGAACGAGCTGTGGCCGCAGATCAACTTTGAGCCGCTGCCGGGCATCGAGCGGGTGGGGTTGCGCCTGGGCGTGAACGCTGAGATTTTGATGGCGCTGGAATCGTCCGAGCCCGTCGCCGCGCCCGAACTGGAGCTGGACCTGCCGATCTCGGTGGTGCACCTCAGCCCGGAGGGGCCGCTGGTGCTGGCGGGCGACCCCGGCGTGTGGATGTCGGTCAAAGAGACGTTGTTTCAGGTTTCGGCGGGGGCGTTCTTCCAGGTCAATACAGCCCAGGCGGCTGCGCTGGTCGATCATCTGCTGGCGCGCCTGCCGCTCTCGCCCGCGGCCACCGTACTGGATGTGTACTGCGGGGTGGGGTTGTTCTCCCGCTTTATTGCGCCGCAAGTTGGACAGGTGATCGGCATTGAACTGTCGGAGGCGGCCTGTGATGATTACATCGTCAACCTGGACGCGTTTGATAACGTCTCGCTCTATGTGGGCGCGGCCGAAGAGGTGCTGCCCGGGTTGGACGTGCAGCCTGCCGCCGTGATTGTGGACCCCCCGCGGGCCGGGCTGGACCGCGCCGCGCTGGATGCCCTGATCCGGCTGGGGGCGCCGGTGCTGGCCTACGTCTCGTGCGACCCGGCCACCCTGGCGCGCGATGCCCGCCGCCTGCTGGCTGCCGGCTACACCCTGGAGCAGGTCACTCCGTTTGACCTCTTCCCGCAGACCTACCACATCGAAAGCGTCAGCTGGTTCAGGCGGGTATAGGGCCCCGTGCCGCTGAGCGGTGGCGCGGTTGCCGTCTTGACAGCCAACCGCGATGCTCTTATAATATGCGCACGTTCCTCGATAGCTCAATTGGCAGAGCGGGCGGCTGTTAACCGCTAGGTTCCAGGTTCGAGTCCTGGTCGGGGAGCCTTTTCCTTATAAGGCCAAATGAGATGACGATAACCCCGACTCGCTTTCTCACACTTTCTGAAGCCTCTCGCAGGTACGGCATTGACTGGAAGCAGTTGCAGCAGTTGATTGCGACTGGTACAATTCGCGCCGCCGAAATTCGTGGTGAAGTGATTGTGAACGAGTCCGAAGTGCGCGCCCAGATTCAACGCCGTGAAGACCTGCCGGAATACCGGCAGTTTGGGCATTTAAGCGGCGTGGCCATCTGGATCGGCGAAGCATCCCGCAAGTACAACGTCCCACACCCAACCCTCTCACGCTGGAAGGACAAGGGGCTGATCAAGATCCTGGGACAGGAATCCAACAAGATTCTGCTGGACGAGCAGGATGTGGCCTACTGCGCTTATATCTACCATCAGGATGGGGGACAGGGAAAGCGCATTTTTGCCGATGACGGCAGGCCGTACATCAACAAACCCCGCTAAAGAACCGAGATAAGGCTGGCAGCGACCAGCCTTATTTTTTGCGCCGCGGTTAACATATTAGCAAACCTGTACGGATTTTCGCCGCGCGCCATCGAACATATTGACAAACTTGTACGGATTATGCTATACTCCGCCTAGCAAGTCAGACGTCTTCTCGACAATTTCCCATACCCCCCATTTCCCTGTGGGTGATGATCAGACAGGGTAAAAGCAAGCGGCAGTCCTTTGCTTGCTGATTCAATCTGGCGAAAGCCGCTCGTCGATAACAACTCTGCAAGATGAACGCAGGGCTGTTGTTTTCACGCACCTTGACACAGACCGTACCTGGGAGCCCAGGCGGACAGTCGGATGCCCAATCCAATGGGTCCCTTCATCCGGCTGCGGAGGTTCAAATCCTTCACTCCCACCTGGCAAATCTCTGGAGGCTGCTGCCTCACCAGCACAGAGAGGAAGCCCGATGACCCTGCTACCATCGGGAAACAGCCAGGGTGACAGATCGGAGAGACGATCAACCCAGGCAAGGCGGGCAGCTAACTGCTGCTGATTCACCGGCCGTTGGCCGGAAAACATTTTCGGAGGACACATGATCAACTTGCAAGTCATCGGTAATCTGGGTAAGGATCCAGAACTGCGCTATCTGCCAGATGGACAGCCCGTGGCGCGTTTTTCAATTGCTGCCAACCGCCAGTGGAAAGATGCCGCTGGCAAAAAATATTCCGAAACGCTCTGGGTCGAGGTTTCGGCGTTTGGCAAGCTGGCTGAGGTTTGCGCCCAGCATTTGAAGAAGGGCCGCCAGGTCTTTGTGACCGGCCGTCCTTCGCTCCATACCTATCAGTCCAAAACCGGCGAACCGATTGCCAGTCTCCGGCTCACGGCGGCCAGCATTGAGTTTCTGGGCGGCAAGCCCGATTCTGCAGAGCCGGACGCTGAAGATGCCGATGCGGAGATCCCGTTCTAGCCATGGCCAGGGGCAGTCCCTACGCCTGGAAGGTTGTGCAAGATCCCACCCGTGTGGGATATGACCCCGGCCTGTTTTACGGGCATCTGTTCCGCCTGTCTGATATTCAGGTGACAGACTGCTGGCCGGAGGGAACGGTGTTTCGGCATACGCAAACCGGCGACGAGATCGAGGTGCTGGGAGGCCGATCTGTCAAAAAAGAGGTGCGCTTGTGCGCCGAAGTTCTGCAGGCCTGATCATTCCAGAGGCTTTGGCCTGCCGCGTCTCAGCACAGGCCGCCCGGATTACCAATCGAAACTGCTGGATGTTGTGATGGGTTTTGCGCTCTGCCTGCCGCAGGCACCGGCAGGCAGACCAGAGGACCCATCCTCTAATTCACATCAGGAGAGAGGCTTTGACATCATGACCACCACCATCCGCTTCAACCAGTACCGCTGCCAGGCGGTTGGCCTGAGTATTGTGCAGGCTCGCTGCCTGCACCTGGCAGAAACCCAGCCGACAGATGCCGAGATGCGTCAGGCGTTTGCTGGCCTGGCACAGGCCCTGGCTAAGTGCGGCCTGATGGAGCTGGCTGCGGGTCGGTGGCGGCTGACAGACGCCGGACGCTCCAAACTGGAAGTCTGCCGGAGCGGCGCCCGCCCGGCCCCGCGCCCAGACCTGACCGGGAGCGCGGTGCAATGACCGCGAAAATCATCACCATTGCCACACACAAGGGCGGGGTCGGCAAGACGACCTCCGCCGTCAACCTGGCGCACGGACTGGCCCTGCTGGGCAAGCAGACCCTGGTGGTGGATGCCGATCCGCAGGCCCATGCGGGGACCTTCCTGGCCTGCAGTCCGGCGCCGGACATGTTTTACCTGCTGATGTCCGGGCTGGTTGCGATGCCCAGCGGCAACGACCTGATCAGCGTTCGCCAGCGGGTGCGCCAGTCTGGGCGGGCCAATTTATGGGTGCTGCCGGGCAGCAAAGAAACCGCCATGGCGCAGACCACCGTGGTGGCCCTGCTGAAGCCGATCAACTACCTGGCTGACCTGCTGCGGATTTTTACCTGCGGTGAAAACGGGCGCTCCAGCGGGTTGGATGCCGTGATCCTGGATACCGGCCCCAGCCTGGGCGGCTGGCTGCAGGAAGCGGCTATCTGGGCCGCCGATCTGGTGATTGCTCCCGTGACGCCCGATTTTCCCTCCGCCGATGGGCTGCGGCAGTTTGTTGAGACGCTGCGCAGCCTGAACGCCAAAGGCTGGACCGGCAAACTGGCCGGGGTGCTGCCCACCATGATTGACGACCGCACCCGCGAGACGCGGACCATTATGGGCGAGATTGAGCAGACCTTCGGCAGCCTGGTGCTGCCTGGGATCCATGATGCCACCGTGTTCCGGGAATGCGCCGCCGAGGGCGAAACCATTTTTGAGAAGGCGCCGGTGAGCCGCGCCGCCCGCGAATACCAGACGGTGGTGGACGCCGTCGCCCGGATGCTTTAGCCGAATGGAGGTGAATGGTTATGGCGCGCCGCAAACCCTTTGAAACCCCACAGCCCACAGAACCCACACCCGCACCCCTGGCTGCTTCGCCATCGGCGACCCTGGACGCCCTGGCTTACCTGCGCCTGCCGGAGAAGAAAAAGCGCCAGCGCAGTTGGGAGCGGGAGCATACCCCCAAGAGCTACCGCGGCGTTCCCGCTGACCTGCGGGATGCCGTGCGAGCCGCAGCGGAAAATCTGAACGTGACGGTGGACGACCTGGCCCGGGCCTTTCTGGAATACAGCCTGGACTGCGTCTCCCGGGGAGCGCTGCGGCTGGAGATCCGCTACAGCCCGCGGGTCCAGCGGCTCTCGTTGTATCCGTTCTCGGGTGCGTCCTGGGCTGCCCGGGGCTGGAACCCCCAGCCGCCCCCGGCGCCAGCCCGGCGCAGGAAAGCCGCCGAGAATGCCCGACCCTGGCAGCAGCTCGTCAGCTACCGCATCCCTGATGAACTGCACCAGCAGATCAAGGCCCAGGCCGGAAGCGATGTTCCGCTGGGTGAAGTGGTCACCATCCTGCTGCAGCACGCGCTGACAGACTACCGCTCCGGAGCCCTGGCGCTGTTCCCGCAGCCCCGCATGGCGGCCAAAGTGCACTGGGAGTCAGCATGAGCAAACACCGCACAGCCCGGTTTCGAGAAAAACAGATGCAATTTTTACCGGTCAAAATGAACGTAAGCGGCATTGCAAACGTGCCGCTTACGCGCCGCAAACGTGCCGCTTACGCTGCCGCAAACGCTGCCGCAAACGTTGCGCCTTCAGGATGCCCTGTGAGGCGTGTTTTGAAACCAGGATGAGTATTGATATCCCCGGAAATTTGAACCCGTCTGCGAGCCTCTCAGGGGTTTGCGGGGGAAGGCTGTCAGAAAAGGATTTTGCGCATGAACGATGATTTTGGACCGACCATCAAGGGGGTGACCATCCCCGAAACCGTGATCCTCCCGCCGGAGGTGATCCAGCTGCTGCCCTGGATGAGCCTGGCGGAGTTGAAGATCACCATTGCCGCGGTGGCCCGGCTGATGCAGGTGGGCGGCGCTGAGCCGATCACGCTGAGTGAGTTTGAGATGCTCACCGGGCTGGCCCGGGCATCGGTGGTTGAGGGCATTGAGCGCGCCATGCAGCGCGGCCTGCTGACCCGGTTTGAGATCAGCGGCTACCAGGGGCACCTGGCCTATGTGTACGAAATTCAGCCTCGTTTCATCGGTTCAAAAATTGAACCGATGAAACCTGTTAAAGACAAGCCAAGACAAGCTGTTGTTGATGAATCTGAATCAACAACAAACTTAAACTTAACTGGCGCCGCCGCTGAAAATTTGACCGCCGACCCGGGAGAAGCCCGCCGAAACAACCTGTACGCCCGCCTGCGCAAAATTGGCATCTACCCCAAAACCGCGGCCAATTTACTGCGCAGCAACGACCCGGCCCGGGTGGAGCAGTTCCTGGGCCTGTATCCGCTGGCAGTGCAGGCCGGACGCGCCGCTGGCCCCGGCTGGCTGGTGACGGCGGTGACCGATGCAAGCTGGGACCCGGCCGTTGAGCAGGCCGACCTGGAAGAGCGCCTGGCGGACCAGCGAACCCGGCAGGCTGAACCGGCCGAGGCCCCTGCCCCGGCGCAGGGACTGCCCCAGAAGGTGCTGGCGGCCCTGCGCCAGATTGGCTGGAACGGCGACACCGCCGAGGTGCTGGAAGCCTACACCCGCAGCAAAAAGCTGGTGCGCGCCTGGCTGGAATGGGCTGCCACCCAGCCTCCGGAGTACCAGGCCGCCCGCTTTCGCAACGGGCTGCGCTCCGGGCAGATGCCGCCCACCAGCGGCAAGCGCCGACCCGCCAGCTCGCGCCGGTATGTTGCGGGTAAGTACGGCGAGTATATCAACCACTAACCCCACGTTTTGAGCGAAAGGAAATCATGCCAAATTTTACCAATCGGGTTCACCTGCAGGGTTTTCTGGAAATTGACCGGGCCGCCATCCGCTCCCTGGGCGACCAGGTCTGCTCGCCGGTTTTGTGGGGCTGGCTGCACTCCGGCACCTGTGAGACGGCTGAGCGCCACCGGATTGTGATCAGTGACCGGCCAGCGGTGGCCACGCTGGAGATCCTGCGCCGGGTCTCGGCCAGCCCGCAGCCAGAGATTATGCTGACCGCCAGCCTGGACGGCGCCGTGGAGGCCGTTGCGCTGAACGGCAGGCCGCTGGTGAGCATTGAGGGCGCGCTGCTGTCGGTTCCGGGCAAGCCCGCGGTGGTGGATGTGAAGTGGATTTCTTTCCTGACGGTGGCGCTGAACCTGCCGCCAGACGGCGATGACTATGCCACAGTGCGCTCGCTGGGCCGGGTGTGGGACCGGCTGCGCGAGAAAGACCGCCAGCAGCTGACCGAGTTTGTGCGCCAGGTGGAGAGCCGCGTCCGGCGGGAAGAGGATGCCCATGTGTGAGCGCGGCCAGCGGCCTGAAGGCCCTGGCCGGGCCGGTTGGCCTGTGGGCGGCCAGTCGGCCGCGCCCCCCACGCCCCGCCGCATTGGGCTGCCGCCCTGCGCCAGCGGCTCAGGGGGCGGGCCGCTGACGGCCTTTAGGGGCGCCCGTTTGAGGCGCGCACCGCCCAGGCCGTTGGTTCCCCCCCAGGCGAGGCCATGAAACCGCTGTGATGATCTACCTGACCCGCATTGATCCCGGCCGCCGGATGTACCGCTGGTACCGCATCAGCCTGCAGGCCTCGCTGTTTTCGCCGCTGGTGGTCGTGACCGAGTGGGGCAGCCTGCACAGCGCTTTTCACCGCCAGAAGGCCCGACCCGCAGCCACGGAAGACGAGGCCCACCAACTGATCCAACGCACCCTGGCCGTCCGGCTGCGCCGGGGATACCAGATTGTTCGACAGGAGCCCTGAGCCCTTGACCACCCCCTATGAACTTTGCCCGCAGCATTCTGCGCCGCTCTTCCGGTACGGAAGCGACACCTACTGCCTGCACGACTGGCTGACCGGGCTGGTCGGGCAGGGGGTTGTGGATTACGTCCCCGAGACCGCTTTGACGCCCCTGGTGCTGGTACTGGCATCGCGCTGTGTGCTGCCGGTGCAGGGGCTTTGGCGGCTGGAAGAGCCGGAGCTGCCGCCGCTGTGGCCTGCTGATGATCTTTACAGCCTGCGCCTGACCGCTTTTCGGCTGCCGCCGGACCCCCAAAATGACATCTTCTTGCAGTGGGCGCGCGGTGGTTCCAATGCGGCGCTGGGGGCCTGGGCCAGTACGGCGGCGGTCTATACCGAGTTTTGGACGACGGTCTTTTTCTCGCTGGGCTGGCCCGATGGCTGCGCCCCGGCGGACGCGTAACCAGTTCGACCGCGGCTCCTGTGAACGGGCAGAAGGGCTGAACAATCTATCCACTTTGCGGCGGCCTATCGATCCGTTTTGCGGCAGTTTATCCATCCATTTATGCGCAGAGGAGCTTGATGCAGCCTTTTTATATTCCCCCCAGGCCGCTGGATGCGCCCTGCTCAGACCGCGCCTGGAGCCGGGCGGCGCTGGCGGTGTCCCTGATGGCCGCCAGGGGCATTTCTCTGGCGCTGGAACTGCGCTGGCAGCTTGGGCAACGGCTGGGGCTGCGGCCCCAGGCGGGCACCCTGCTGCGTCTGGTGGGCGGCACCCTGCCAGCAACCGGCTGGGTGCAGGCCGAACGGCTGCCGTATATTGGCCGCTCTCACCTGTCCGTCCTGCAATTGACCGGGACGGGGCGGGCGCTGGCCGCGCAGATGGGCTGGGAGGTGGTGGAATCAGACTGGGAGCGGGTCAGGCGGTTCCATGCCGGGGAGGCCCAGCGCAAACATGCGGCGGCGGTGCTGGCGTTTGCCAGCCATGCCCGGCTGCGGGGCTACCAGGCCAGCGTGATTCCGGGAGCCGAGGGCGGCTTTGGGGGCAGCGCCGATGTGGAGATCCGGCGCCGGACGGAGGCTGGAGCGGAAACCTGCCTGGTGGAGGTGGAAATGCGCGCCCGCGGCAAGGCAGCCAAGTGGCGGCAGTATGCCTGGTGCGGGGTTTCGCTGTGCGCCCTGACGCCTGCCAGCCGCGCCGCCCTGGTGCGCGAGGTTCGGGCGCTGGGTATTGCCGGGCGGGCTACCGATTTGCAGACCCTGGCGCGGCAGGCACAGGCTGGCGAGCCGGGCGGGCTGTGGCTGGAGCGCTGGGGGTGATGTGGGGGACAACCCAACCAATACTAACGGCTTCCGCCCCATACCTTCCACTATGCCACACCCACGCCCCCCTCGTCAAACCGTCTTACTTCCCCTCCTCATTCCTAAAATTAGCCTCATACACTGGCACCGGCTGAGGCCACCCTAACAAGGCTTTTATAACTTGAGTATCTGCCTTAGGTCCCCAACTAAATGGGTCCCCCACCATCTCCACAAACTCCTCAAAACTTAAACCATATCCTCTGGCCAATGCCCGCCAAATTTGCTCCGTTTCCGGGCTACCTAGGGTATATTGAGGTTCAGGATTAACACTTTCTGAAGTCATTAGACATCTAAACAGAATTTGTCCCACAGTTTCATTCCCTCCCGCAATCCTTGTCATTACCTGTTCCACGCTGTCCAGATTATAGCTACCTTCTTTAAAGCCCAACCCTTCACCTCCAGGATACACTATCATCACCACTCCATTTCCCGTCCCTAAAGTAGCCACTCGAAAAACTCCATTACCGGCCAACCCGATTAACCGCGGCAGAGTCTCCTCTGTAAAGTTTAGAAGTAATTCTCTTTCTCCAGTTAAAGTAGCATAGTTCCCATTTGCTGCACTCTCAGCATCCGTCACCCCTAACTGACTCTGGTCCATAGTTTCTTCGTAAGTCTTAATCATCTCCGCTTTGTAGGCGTCATAATCAGCTTGATTAATACTAATTACTTTCCGCCCTTGGTCATCTACACTTTCTTCCACCCCAAACGAAAACACCTCCGCCGCTTCCATATTAAAAGACCCGTCCTCATTCACAAACTTAGCCATATCATCGTAATTTCGCACCCATACCCCATTTTCTTCCACCATCACCTTGTATTCTTGTCCCCCATAAGTCACCACAATAGAATTTACTCCGTCCACTTCAACAACGTCATAAGATTCAAACCCGTTTAGATATTCCTGCACTTCCGCACCCATCTCCGGCCCAACCTGGGTCGGCGTCTGGGTCGGGGCGGGTGATGGCGTCACGGTTGGCGTGAGCGTGATGGTCGCCGTGGGCGCCGGGGTGGCTGATGCCGTAGGGGCAACGGTTTGAGCGGGCGTGCAGGCAGCCAGGAGGGTGATGATCAGGGTCAGGGATAAGATGCGGGTGGTGGGTTTCATGGTTTTTCGTTTTCTGAGTGGAGGCTTGTTTATATTGGGAATAGAAATATTGGCTAATTTAGATGATAAACTGCACATACTCGCGCTATTTCCTGATATTCTGTCATTTCTTAAAAACAAACCAGCCGAAAAATGGCAGGTCGCTCCAATTAATGCTGCCATCAGATAAATCGGCCATCGAATCGATTGCAATAGGACATGGATTAAAGTTATCCCCGGTTCGAGAATTTTTATCTGCCTTGAACAGAAATGGGTACAGCTCTTTTTGCAAGGTTCTCTTCTTGATAGTCCGCTCCACTAGCGCTTGAAAATCTTCTTCACTGCCCCCATCGGTCAAAACCTGACTGTGAAGAGTATCCAAGTATTCAGCAGTCAGATTGGTCTCAAGCTCTAAATGAACCATCATTATTTTCCCCCACCGTTCTTCAAATATTTGCTGCTGCTCCTCCATACTGGTCGCATAAAGATCGTCGGCTGCATCGTGGCTTGATGTATTAAGTTGTGCAATCCTTGATCCCAAAAGAGAATTATTGCTTCCACGTATCGCCGAATATGTAGACTCATTAACTTGAAAAAGATACACCACTCGTTCTCTGGCAGGATTTTTGGTTCCAAATAAGATGATTAATCGCTCCCCATCGTCTTCCTTTAGAATGTAACTACCAATTAATATTCCCTGAACGAAAGCATGTCCGGGAAATTCGTTAACTATGCCCAGATCGTTTTCAATATTCGCGTTCTGGCCTGTAAATCGGTTGCCGCTGTCCGGGTGTAAAAACCAGATTGATGCCAGTTCTTCATCGCTGTATTCCCCGGACGCGTTTAGGAAATCCATCATGTTTGCTTCGATGGTTTCCATTGGATCTGGTTCAGGGGTGGGTGTAGGGCTGGGGGTAGCTGTGCTCGTAGGAACAGGTGTTGCTGTTAGAGTGGCTGATGGCATTAATGTAGCAGTACTTGTGGCAGTCGGCACTGGCACAGGTGTACAGGCTGTCAGGATGGCGATAATCAGAACAAGGGACAGAATACGGGTTGTGGTTCTCATGGGGTTCCCCCTTTTATGCTAACTGTGTGGACTTTTTTCATTATACATCTATCTGGTCTTTGGAAGGCGTGCCTATTGACAAACCGCTCTGCCCTGTGATAATCTGTGCAGGCAGCCGCAAAGGGGCTGACGGGAAATCACAATGAAGCTTACAAAGCGCAAGGTGCTGTTGGGTCTGGTGATGCTGGGGATCATTCTGTTCGGCTGTGTTCAGGCCCGGGCCTCTCGACCCGCCGGGGCACTGCCCACGCCATCACCAACCTCAACTCAAACGGCCGCGCCAACCGCCTCAGCCACCCCCAGGCCAACCCTCACGGCCGCGCCGTCTGCCACACCCTCACCCACACCCACGCCGGTATCCCTGCCGGTGCAGTTCGGCGCGCCGCTGCCCGACCTGGCCCTGGAGCCCATCACCGCCGGGAGCATTGACCGGCTGACTGTGGTGCTGGAGCGCCCGGTGGTCAACCGGCTGGTCGCCGCCTGGGATGGCCGCGTGACCCTGTCTGTCGGCTCCACCCTGGACGTTCAACAGCCCGATGGATCCGCCCTGCGGTTGGACAGCGTGATTGGCGAGCCCATTCTCACTCAGCCCGATGGGCGCTTTGTGCTGGTGGTGGGCGCCAGGCAGGTGCAGGTCTTTGACACGCGCACCGGCGCACTGACCTATGAGCGTGACATTGCGCTGATCGAAACCGGCGCCCCGGTGCTGGCGGATGAGCTGGCTGCCCTGTCTTCAGATGGGCGGTACCTGGCGCTGTCGCTGCCCGGATCAGAGATCGTGGAAGTGATTGACCTGAAATCGGGCGATACGGCGGCAGAGCTGCCGGGCAGTGATCCGCAGTGGGCCGGGCATGGGCCGTTGTTTTCCCCGCAGGGCCGCTGGCTGGTCATTGAGCGGGGCGGAGCGGGCATCCTTTACGATACCTCCGACTGGTCGCAGGCGGGCGCGTTTGCCTACCTGCCCTACAATGCCCGCCGCTGGGCCTGGGCCTTCTCGCCGGACGAGTCCCGCTTCGTCCAGGCGGTGGGCCAGCAGATGATCGTCTGGCCGCTGGCGGATCTCAAACGGACGGATTGGTTCAGCGGGGTTCCCACCATCTGCGACCTGGTGTTTTCAGCCGACAGCCGCTACCTGGCCGTGATTGATGACGGCTGCGGTGGTCCAACGCCGGATAACCTGGAGACCGCCCAGATGTTTGATACGTCAACTGGCCGGGCGGTCGATTCGCCGGTTCAGCAGGAGCTGACTTCGGCAGGGGTAATCGTTACCGATGGCGAACTGATCGCTGTGCCAGCGGATGAAGCGGATGGTCAAACCCTGCTTCTCGGCGGGCAGTACGAGTTTCCGCTGGATAACGACACGGTTTGGCTGATGGGATCAGCAGACCAGTTATGCCAGTACACGATTTCAGACGGCAGCTTGAACTGTGGTGCCTATCCCGGCATCGTCGGGCATGACTCAAAAGATGGCTGGATTGCTGGCTGGAGCCAGGATAATTCCAGGGTTCTCTTTTCAAAGAGCGGCTACTGCGGCGTGTATGATCGCGAAACGGATTCCGAACGATACATCACGCCCGTCTGGTGCAGTGGTGTGTTTTCACCAGATGCCCAATATCTGGCTGTGGAATATACCGGGCTGGAAGTGTATAACGCCGAAACCGGGCAGCTGGTGTATCAGTCGGGATCTGATTACATACTACACCGGGATACATTTGCGCTGATTAACAACAACCTGGTATCTACCCGGGTGGATAATACAGGAACGATGGTGCTGGTGTGGCGAAACCTGGCGGCTGGTGAAACTCGACATGTGCCCCTAATGGTTGCGGATTATGATTTCATCAGCCCACCGCCAAAGGCTGGCTGGTTTTTGCGCAGCCTGGCGGTTTCGCCATCGGGCAGCCTGGCCGCCATGGTCACAACAAGCGGAGAGCTGCTGGTCGTGGATGCGCAGTCGGGCGAACTGCTGTACGGTGAGCGGCTGATGGACTCGGCCTTCTGGGTGCGGTTTTCGCCAGACGAAAAGCTGCTGGCCGTGTTTGGCAATGGGGGGGTGAAAGTGCTGGCAGTGCCCGGCAATTGACCTTGACAATCATTTAAAAAAAGCTACAATTTTAGCCAGACAGACACTTTAACCCTGCGGGGCGAAGTGTCTGTTTGCGTTTAAACCCCTCGGAGGTTCCATGAAGCAAACCGTATTCTTTGGATTGATTCTGCTGCTGGGCCTGTCGGCCTGCACAGCACAGCCCACACCCGCACCAACGACAGCCCCCACGGTCATTCCCGACCCGTTTCGCGCCATGACGCCCGAGGCCGTGCGGGATGAACTTTTTGACCAGGTTGGGTTTTTCCTCACCAACCCGGTTTATCGAGACGGGATGAAGGCAGATGGGACACCCATGCCCATGCTGGACCTGCCGCTTGTCGCAACCGGGGACTATGAAATCCGAACGATTGACGGCATCAGGCTTCACCTGGTTGATGCTTATGTGCTTTCAAAGGATCAGAACGTCTACCGCCTGTGGGTGGCTGTTGCGGCCGAGAAAGGCGATCAAGTCTATCTGCCGTTTTACTCGGCTGCGGCAGAAACACTGTCAGTAGATGACTTGTCCGAACTTTTTTATCGCGGAAGGCTGTTCAGCGTCTATGTTACGACTGAAATGTCCTTCCCGAACCAGGTGCAGTTTGCGGCCTGCCCGCCAGAGTATGGATACCCGGAATGGTATCAGAAGCTTGCCGAAACGAAACAAGCCGAATACCAATCTTATGTCAAACGGCTGATGGCCTGGTCTCTGGAAAAAGTTCCCGCCGATTGGATTCTGGTTGGTTGGATGGTATCGCTTTATCCAGACAGCAGCAGTTTGATGCTGTCGGAAGAATAAGGAACCCATATGTTCAAAACCAATTTCTCTTACTTGAAAAAATCCTGGTGGAAGATCCCGGTTCTGGGGCTGCTGACTGCCCTGCTGTTTGCTGCCGTGCCGGTCTTGTGGCCGCACATTGAATGTTCAGCCTTTGGGCAGGGCTGCAGCGCACCGCGCGATCTGGCCTGTAATCCGGCTGGTGGAAACTGCTGTAATGACTACGGCGGCGAGCGTACCGCCTGGGACTGCGGCGAATACCGCGAAGATCCGCCGGGACAAAGCAATTTCTTTTCATGCGGCCCGGCTAATTATCATGATGTTGGCACAAAGTGTGCGTACCCCAACAACTGCTGGGTAAGCAGCTATCAGCACCACATAACCGGCCAGTGGATCAGTGCAGGCCCTGATGGATTGATTACCATCATGGGTTGTACCGTAGCCGACACGGATCACGATGGGCGCTGTGATAAATACCCGGTGGATACTCACGCCTCGTGCTGCTCGGGCGGCGGTGGTGGAGGAGGCGGCGGGGGCGGCGGCGATGACCCGCCCTGCGAGCCCGAATACGCGCCTCCAACCATCGGCACCGGCGCCTATACCCTGGTGCCGCCATATCCCATTGTCATCACCCAGGATGACCTGAAACTTGGTTTTACCCTGGGCAATGTCAGCCTGACGGGCGGGGCAGATACCAACTGCGGCGAGGCCCCGGCCAACATCACCAGTCTCACGGCTGAAATTCACCTGACCGATGAGGCCCAGGACTGGATTGCGGAAGACCTGGCTCAGCGCTATTACGGCGCACGGGTGCGCGGCGCTTATCCCACGGCGCCGACCGAACCGATTTCGGTCTCTGGCCTGGGATCGCCCAATGCCGTGCTGAACAGCCTGCACTACCATCCGGTGGATCCGGGCCAGCACATCGTGCGGCTGCGCGTCACCCAGTCAGACGGGCAGACTACTGCCCGCGACATCTACATCCGTGTCTGGCTGCTGGACACCACCATTCTCCCGGGCGACTGATCCCAGATGCCCGGCGTTCTGCTCCCCTTCCTCTGGCTGCTCAACGGGCTGCTCTTCCTCTTCTGGCTGCTGGTTGAGAATACCCCCGTCCTGCTGCTGCTGGCTGGCCTGATCTGGCTGACCGCCACCGATACCCCGGCTCAGCGCGGTTGGACGGGGGCAGCCGGGGCGCTGATCCTGCTGGGAGCGGTCCTGGCTCCGGCGCCCACGCCGCTCCTGGCCGCGGCCATGGCAGGCGTGGGGATCGCCGCTGTCCGCCTGGAACGCTTTAACGCGTCTGAAATCCGCTGGACGGTTACACGCGGCCTGGCGATCTACGGCCTGATGGGCCTGGCCTACGCCGCTTTCCGGCATCTGCTGATCCCCTTCATGGCAGCCGACCCATCCCTGGCGCAGGGGCAGAACTACCTGGGCATCCTGACCACCATCGGCCTGTACGTCATCCCGGTGGGCTTTCTCGTGCTGATCGTCCAGCGCATCTGGGCGCACCCGCCGCTGGGCAGTTCAACCGATGAGATGCTTTACCTGTATCGAGCCCGAGGGAAGAAATAATGACCGCACCGGTGATCACCCCCGGCCTATCCATTCTGGACAACGGCCTGAACATCGACAGCGGCCAGTTCCAGTACGCCTGGTTTCGGCTGAACACCCCCACCGGCGAACGCTGGCGCTGTGTCACCCTGACCGAACTGGTTTCGGTGCCGCTGTCCATGAACGACGATGCAGACACCCTCGGCAGGCAGCGCGCCCTGGTGCGCGGCCTGTACAACGCCGGGGTGGAATTTCTGTACCTGGCGATGGGCATCTTCCAACCGGAGCATATCGGCATTGTGCAGATGTACGGCTCTGCCGGAGAGGGTGCCACCGAGGCAGAAGCTGCCCGGCAGGCCCTGGCCGGGCTGACTGCCGTGCGCGCCGGACTGGCGAACTTTCCGCAGTCCCTGACCGCTGCGCCCGATCTGAACCGGGTGCGCTGGTATCTGGATTTTGTCTCCACCCGCGCCAGCGCCATCCGCATCCTGCTGGGTCAGCCCGACCCCCGCAGTTCGGTCCGCAGCACAGGCCGGGACGGCGGGCTGCCGGAGTCTGGCGACGACGATCTGGCCCTGGAGCAGAATGAGCTGCTCTTCCGGGGCATGGCGAAGATCCGCCAGTCGTTCGTATTCCAGGTTACCGCCCGCTACATCGGACGGCAGTCCCTGACGCACACCCTGACCCAGATCGCCGAGGTGTCTTCAAACATCGCCTCGCGGCGGCGGGGCAGCATCAACATCGGGTTCAGCCTGGGCATTCCGTTGATGGCGGCGCTGTCGCACCAGGTGGCAGGCAGCCAGGGTGCGGCTGATTCCCAATCTCAAAGCACTGCCGATGGCGTCAGCCACGGCTGGGGCCAATCGCACACCGAAAGCGAGTCCAGCACGGTCAGCGGCGCCACCACCATCGGAGAGGCCCACACCGTCAGCCAGTCCAGCACCACCGGCGGCAGCATCTCGCACGGCACCAGCGTCAGCGATGGCGTCTCGGCCAGCACGGCGCACAGCCAGGTGGAGACGGAGTCTTCCAGCCATACCGAGGCCAGCGGCGGCAGTACCAGCGTCAGCAGCATGGTTGGCGGCGGCTCGAGCAGTCAGGTCAGCGGCGGAACATCCCTGACCAACACCGAAAGCAGCGGCACATCCACCAGCAACGGAACCAGCTCTGGCGAAACGGTTGCCAACTCGCACTCCGCCAGCCTGAGCAACGGCCTCAACGTGGGCGGCAGCGCCATCATCGCTTCGGCGGGCGTCAGCTACGGGCTGACCGAAAGCCACGGCCTGACGATGGGAACCTCGGTGGGTGAATCCAGCGCAGTTGGCGCCTCAGAGGGCACCTCCACCGCGGAAGGTTCTTCCACGGGCTGGTCAGAAGGCCAGTCATCAAGCTGGGGGGAGAGCAGCGGGTCGTCTTCAAGCTGGTCAAGCGCCGATACCACCGGGCATTCCAGCAGTTCCGGCGTCACCGAATCCCAGGGCACCTCACACACGGAAGGCCAATCAGAAACCGTCAGCCAGATGTGGTCTTCCTCTTCCGGCGAAGCGCACACCACCAGTCGGGCAGAAACCAGCGGCTGGGCGCACAGCCGCGGAACGGCGGACGGCGTCTCAGAAAACTGGGGCCAGACTCATATGGCGGGGCAGTCTGCCGGGCAGGCGCAGTCGCGCTCGATTGCCCAGGGCTGGGGCTCCAGCCTGTCCACCGGCCTGATGCCGGGGATGAACATTGGCCGTTCCTGGCAGACGGAAGACCATGTGGCCGACCTGCTCACCGAAGCCCTGGGGCGCTACCGCGGTCTGGTCAACCTGGCCGCGCACGAAGGCGGCTTCATGACTGATGCCCTCCTGCTGACCGATTCAGACGAGGGCGCCCGGGCTGCCGAAGCCCTGGCGGTGCAGTCGTTTCACGGCGACTCGGTCCCGACGCCAGTCTTGACCATCCCGCCGGAACCGGGCGATGATGAAGCCCTGCGCACCCATGCCCTGGCCTTCCTGCCCTGTGAACTGACCGACAGCGACCCGTTTGGCGGCGCCCTGTGGACCCGCTACTCCACCCTCCTGGCCACGCCGCACCTCGCGGCTTATACCGCACCCGGATTGGTGGAAGAAGCCACCACCGTGGTGACCATTGCGCCCACCCCGCGCGGTCTGGCGTTCTATCCCAATATGACCGGGGACGTGGTACTTGGACATCAATACAGCCCGCTGACCCGTGACCTGACCCCCGCACAGGTTCGGCTGGACCCTGACCGCCTCTTCCACACCATGTTTGCCGCCGATACCGGTTACGGTAAATCAGTGGCGGCCATGCGCATGGCCTACGAGACGACCCTCAAATGGCACACCCGCACCGTGGTGCTGGATTTTGGCGCAGGCTGGCGGGCGCTGCTGAACGCCCCCGGACTGGAAGGTCATGTGGCCGTCTACCAGCTCTGGCCGGATTCGGTGCGCTCCATGCGCTGGAACCCCCTGCAGATTGGGCGCAACATCAACCCTGAAACCCAGTGGCGCGCATTCGCCGACATTTTCGGCAGCATTGCCCGGCTGGGCGTGCGCCGTCAAAAGCAGGAGCTGCTGGATGCCCTGCGGGATGTCTATCTGCGCTCCGGCACGCTGGTGGATGACCCGGTCATCCGCTCATCCCCGAGCTGGGGGCAGGTGCGCATCGAAGAGCAGGACCTGGTGAAAGCACATTCCGGCACCCCTCTGGGCGACCTGACCGCCGCACAGCGTCAGCAGCTTGCCGTGCTCCGCTCCTCCCGGGTCGGGCTGATGGATCTCTACAACCAGATAAAGGCGCATTTGAGCACAGTCAACACCCGAGACACCATGCTGACCGGCGTGCTGGAAGGCATCAAGTACCGCCTCAACGCCCTGGTGCAGGGCGCGGCAGCCACCCAGTTCGCCCCCGGCCCGGATACCGTCCCCATGGAAGACCTGGCCAAGCCCTGGGGTGTCGCCATCATCGAAGGCGGCGCCTTCCTGGATGACTTTGGCAAGGCATTCCTGCTGGGCTGGGCAGGCTGGCACCTCTATACCGATATGGTCGCCCGGCGGGTGCATGCCGTCACCAGCGGAAACGAGCCCATGCTCCAGATCTTCTTTGAAGAAGCCAACAAGATCTTCGGCGGCGTGGACGGCGGCGGAGACGATGAGTCCGGCGGTGTTTCGCTCAGCCAGCGATTTGGCGACATGTTCCGAGATGCCCGCAAATATCACGCCCGGCTGCATGTGATCACCCAGGCCCCCAGCCTGATTCCGCAGGACATCATTTCATCCTGCAACAATCTGGTGATCGGCTTTCTCAAAAACCCGGATGACAAAAACATCGTACTGTCCGGCCTGGCGCGATCCGAAAAAGGCTTTGTGGATGAACCCTGGCGGCGCTTCCTGTCTGACCTGGCACGCGGCATGTTCATCGGACGCTTCCCCTACACCGACAACCGCGAACAGCAGCAGCCGATCCTCTTCCGACCCCTGATGGTTGCGGCGCCGGAACCCAACGATGATGAAATTGCGCAGAAATTAGGAAGGATACGCCTGTGAAAACTCAACCAAAGCTTGACTGGCTGATGATCGGCCTGGTGCTGGTGACCGTGACGGCCCTGATCGTCCTGGCCCTGGCGGAGCCAGTCACCCCGGATGGACCGCTGATCCACCTGGCAACCCAGACACCTACGGTAACAGCAACGGCTGGCTGGTGGGATGCCATCCCCACCCCATCCTCGGCTGCGCCAACCGCAGTTCAAATCACACCGGAGGTGTCTCCATGACCCAGGCTGAGGCCCAATCCATTGAAAGTATCCTGCAGTCCATTGAACAGCGCCGTGCCGATGCCCTGGCAGACCAGGTCGCGGTGGTCGTTCTGCAGCTTGAGCCGCCGCAGAACCAAATCAGGCTGGTGCAGGTGGATGTCCGCACCCTTTCCGATCTACTTTCCTGGATCGAAGCCCTGAACCAGCCGGACGTGGAAACCCCGGCAGGCTGATAAGGCTCAAAACCAACCCTATTATTCCTTTGGAGGACATGTGAAAAAACTGATCCCTGTTTTACTGGCCGCGGCTGCGTTTATCGCGGCCCTGATCCTGAACCGCCCGGAGAAAACCGTGTCGGTGGTCACGGCTGCCGCAGACCTGCCTGCCGGGCGGGAGCTGGTGGCTGCTGATCTGGCGCTGCGGGAGATCCCGGCAGCCCAGGCCCCGGATGGTTCGCTGGACGATATCTCACAGGCAGTTGGCCTGGTGCTGCGGATGCCGCGGGCTGCTGGCGATCCCATCCTGATTGCTCAGTTGAGCGAAGAGCGGATCGAACTGGAGCCCGGCGAGCGCGCCCTGGCGATCAAGGTCAACGACGCGGGCGGCCTGGCGGGTCTGATTGCCCTGGGTGACCGGGTCGGGCTGACCGCCGTGATCCGCGCCTCGGAAGGCACCTATTCCAAGTACATCGGCGGCGGATTCCGCATCCTGTACATCTCACCCGACTTTGCCGCAGATCAGGCAGAACCGGCAGCCGCCAGCACCCCGGCAGCCACCGGTTTTGGCAGCACCGCCAGCACAACTGCCGCCCAACGCACGGACGAAGGCATCGTGGTGATTGCTGTCCCGGCTGCGGCCCAGGTGCTGCTGTATGACTTTGCCCCGTTTGGCGCGCCGGTCGAATCGCAGATGATCTTTCTGCTGGACCTGATCCCGGCGCTGGATCAATCGGCGGATGTTGAACTATCCCTGTCCCTGGAAGGACGGGAAGCCCGCGATGCCGAAACCAGCGGCGTGTACCTGCCTGCGCTGGTTGTGACCCCCAAACCCACCCCGGGCGGCTATACCGCTCCAACGGCTGTGCCCGAGAATTAGGAAGGATGCCTTGACCGACTGGAATACTGTCCAATATACCCAGACCGTGGTGGAAGCTGTTACGGTCGTGATCGCCGCGGAAATTCCGCGCGCCAATGCCATCTACAACCAGTTCTCTGCCGATGCCCGCTTTCGGGCAGTGGTGCAGGTGAACAATCCGCAGGACCTGGCCGCACGGCTCAAGACTACCCCGGCGGAAGTTCTGCTGCTGGATGCCACCAACTTCTTCAACGGCCTGAATGAGGTCGTTGCAGCCCTGACCGGCTTCGGCGGCCATGCCTATGTGGCCCTACCGCTGGCGGCTGAGCGCAAAGATGCGGACGCCGTGGCGCAGATTGACTGCGTCAAGGGTGTTTACCAGGCGGAACTGCCGCTGGCCCGGCTGCTAGGCCAGATTTATGCCGATGCGGTGGCGGCTCGCTCCGCCGCCCGCCCGGCGGATGCGCTCTGGAATGCCCAGCCCGGCGGTGGAGGCGTCCGCGGTGTGCGGATTGTGGCGGTCTGGAACCAGGCTGGTGGAGTTGGTAAAACCACTGTCTCGACCAACCTGGCGGTTGAAGCCGCCCGCCGCGGCCTGGCAACCCTGCTGATTGGCCTCGGCGCGCCGGACGATACGGCCCTGATCCTGGGCCTGCGGCGTGAACCCAATATCAACCTGTACCGCTCCAACCCGAGTCAGGAAGGCCTGAAAATGGCCCTGCAGAAGGTCGGCCCGCTGGATGTCCTGGTGGGCTTTCCAGATGTGCTGTCTGAGGCACAGGCGATCAGCACCCCGCTGAGCGATCCCACGGCCATCCCACACCTGGTGCAGGCGGCGGTCTATGCTGGTTACGCCGCCATTATCCTGGATGCCCCGCCCACGGCGCTGGCCTCTGCGGCACTGTCGGCGGCCAACACCCTGGCGCTGGTTTGCCGCCCATCCCTGGAAGGCGCCATGCGCGCAGCCGAAGCCTACCGCATGGTCGCTGAGCGGCTGGCCTGCGAGCACCGTATTCCCCCCGAGGGCATTGTGGCCGTGCTGAACCGCACCGGTCCCACCCGAATGCCGCTGGCGGACTGGAGCAAGGCGGCCAGTTCGGCGGTGGGCCGCCCGTTCCCCCGCATCGTGGCCGAGATTCCCGATGAGCCGCGCGTTTCACAGACCCAGGATGACCGCCGGATCCCGCTCGAGCAGGTGGACAGTTTTGCGCGCGGTATTCGCTCGCTGGCCGACGCCATCTTCTCGCCGGTGGGCGCTGCAGGACAGCCCGAGCCCAAAAAGAATGGGCGCAGGCTGATGCTGCCCGGCGTGAAAGTGAGCTGGTAAGCCGTGTCCTGGACTTCTGTTTCCCAAACTCTGACCCCTGAGGGGCAGGCTGAACTGATCGCCCAGGCGGCCAAAGACCTGCAGGGGCTGACCCTGGCCGATATTCGTGACCGCGCCCGGCTGACGGGTCGCGCCCTGGCGGCAGTCCAGAAAGCGGCCAGCCGCACCGGTGTTTTTGCCTCCCAGGTGCTGCTGGCCAGCCTGGCACAGCAGGTGGCGGCCCAGGTGGGCGGGCTGGGCATCTTTGATGAGCTGCTGCCGCCCAACCGCTCCGACCTGGAAGAAATCATGCTCAACCCGGATGGGCGGGTCTGGCTGCTGCAAAAATCAGCCGTGTTTCCCGAAGCCTACCCGCGCCAGCCGCTCAAAGAAGAGGTCTGGCGGGCGGTTGAAGCCCTGATTGCCCCGATGGGCCGCTCCATCTCCGAGGCTCAACCTTCGGTGGATGCCAAGCTGCCCCGTGAAGCCGGAATGGGCGGCGCACGGGTCAAGGTCATTCACCCGGTGCTCTGTGCTGGAACCTACCCGGCGATCAACATCCGCCTGTTTGAGCCGAAGCCGGTGCCCCCGTCCAAGATTATTGATTGGAAGATGTGCGAACCGGCTGTGATGGAAGCCCTGCTGAATCTGGTTGGGCGGCGCTACCGCGTCCTGGTGCTGGGCGGCACCCGCAGCGGCAAGACAACCTTCCTGTCGGCGCTGTGCCACGGCATTCACGCCGACGCCCGGATCGTCAAAATTGAGGACCCGGAAGAAATCTGGCTGAACCACGAGAACGTGGTCACGCTGGAAGCTCGACCTGCCCTGCCCGGCTCGGAGATTCCCGCCTACACCCTGGCGCAGGGCGTGGAAGATGCCATGCGCATGTCGCCGAACTGGCTGATCCTGGGCGAGGTGCGCAAGGGGGATGCCGCCTCGGCGCTGTTCTCGGCCATGATGAGCGACCATGCCGGGCTGACGACCTTTCATGCCGACAGCCCCACCACGGCTGTCTCCCGCATTTCGATGCTGATTTACGGGCACTCCGGTCAGCGCGTTGAGGCGGTCAAGATGCTGTTCGCCCAGGCGGTGGATATTGTCGTCCAGTTAGGCTGGGCACAGGGCCGCCGCCAGGTAATGGGTATCTGGGAGGTTAGCCCCGAACTCAAGAGCGGCGACGTGATCTTTACCCCGCTGTGGCGCCCGGGTGATGCAGCCGTTGCCGCACCGCAGCGTCAGCGCGGGGAGGAGGAACTGGTCAAATGACACGAACTGAATTGGTTCCCTATCTGGTGGCGCTGGCTGCTGCCCTGCTGATCTACGGGCTGGTGCGGCTGATCCCCCGGCGCAGCGCCTCAAAAGCCCTGTCCGGGTATTACGATATTCCAACCCGCCGCCAGGATGCCCCTCCGGCGCCGGTTGGATCCAATGCATATAAAATCCGCCTGGCCTGTGCAGGCTTTGGATTGGATGTGGCGGGACGGGAGGAACTGGCCCGCTGGGCTGCCTATATCCTTGTATCGCTGGCGGCTGCCGTTCCCATTGCCATCAGCAGCCTGCCGCCGATGGTCTATCTGGTGGCCCCGGCAGTGGCCTTCGTGGCCGTGAACGGCGTGATCAACAGCCGGTGGAACAATATCCGCCTGGGGATTGAAAAGGAAATCCCGACCCTGCTGCTGCGCGTCTCGGCGGTGGTGCAGGCTTCTCCCAATGTCCTGGATGCCCTGACCGAGGTGACTGCCTCGCTGAACCCCGATGGGCCGCTCAAGGCCTGGATGGAACGCTTTACCCAGCGGCTGCAGAGCTCCGGTCAAAAAGGGCTGGAGGATGCCCTGACGGAGGCCACTGCCATTTCACCATCCCTGGCGCTGGTGGTGATTGAAATTGGCCGCCTGTGGGAAACCGGCGGCATCGGATACATCGAGGCGTTCCGCCTGGTTTCCGATAATCTGGCCGGGATCCTGGAAGCCCGGGCGCAGGCTGCAGCCAAATCCGCCGGGGCCTGGGGCACGGTGCGGATCATCCTGCTGGCGCTTGGATTTGCGATTTATATGGTCATGGGCAACCCCGGCACTGCCCACATGTTCCATGCCTGGTATGCCCAGCTTGGACTGCTGGCCGTGCTGATCTGGGCTGCCGTGGGCTGGAACATCATTGGCGACACGATTCAGGAGGCCACTCGATGACACTCTCTCAAGTCTTGATGGGCGGCAGCCTGGCGCTGCTGGTTTATGTGCTGTTTTCGACTTTACTGCGCTCATCTGGAGCGCGCCGCAAAGGGCTGGACGCCTACTACGGCAGTGAACCGGCTGAGCGCGCCCGCCAGGAGCGAATTGGCCTGTCTGTGGCCAGGCGGCTGCCGTTCTCGCTGATCCAGTGGGAAGACCATCTGCGTTGGGCGCAGTTGGGTGGGCATTTCAAAGGCTGGACCCTGGGCGGTCTGGTGTTTCAGGCCCTGCTGTTCGGCGGTGCAGGTCTGCTGGTGCTGCTGCTCAACCCTGCGCCTGCTGCGCTTCTGATTCCGGCAGGGCTGGCGGCGTATCCGTTTGTACGGGTGCGGTCGAAAGCCAATACCGTCCGCAAACAGGCGGTGCGCGCTCTGCCGGAAGCCGCCGGGCTGATTGCCGCTGAACTGGCGGCCAGTGTGCCGGTGGAAACAGCCCTGGTGCGGGCAGCCGCCCTGCCGGGACCGCTGGCGATCCTGATTCAGGAGTCGGTGGAGAATGCCCGTGCCACCGGACGCCCGCTGTTTTCTCGCAAGCCGGTGCGCGGCGCCATGGTGGAGGTATTCGCCGAGACACGTTTGCCCCAACTGATTGCCTTTGCCACCCAGCTTGATCTGGTGGCGGTGAAAGGCGTTGGCGGCGCCGAGTTGATGAGCGAGATCGCCCGCTCGTTGGGGCAGGAATACCGCGGCCGGTTGGTGATGGAGGTGGAAAAGCTGGACTCTCGCCTGATGGTGATGGTTTCGCTGTTCTTCTTCGTCCCCTTTGTGGCGCTGCTCCTGGGGGCTTTGATGATCCCCACGCTGCAGATGATGGGCGGCTGACGTGGTGCTCGACTGGTATTTCTTGCTGGGCGCTGCGGCTGGAGCTGCCGCCGGGCTGTTGATCCGCAAGGCCATTTACCATGCGGTGCGCAGCCAGGAGGATGACGACCCATGACGCTGGCTGTGTTTTCTCTGGTGGTGGGCTTTGTGTTTGGCATCAGCTGCGGTTGGATCCTGGGCCAGGCGCTCGATTTTATGAGTTCTTAGGAGGTGACGGTTGATTGACCTGATTTCAGGTTTTCGGATTTTTATCCCGGGCAGGCGTGTGACATGATCCTGCGGATTCGTTATCTGGTTCTGGCGGCACTTTTAGCGCTGGGCATCTATGCCGGTGGGCAGTTGCTGCCGCTGGCCTCTGGTGACCCGGTCAGCCTGACAGCGGTGCCCACGCCCAGTCAGGCCTTGACCACGCAAACAGCCGCTCCGACGCCGACCCGGGCGGCGGCCACACCGCAGCCAACGCCGACCGCGCTGCAGCCAACCCCGGCGCCTGATCTGGCGCCGACCTGTGCCCGGATTGATGCCCTGGACGAGGCTGAGCGCACCCTGGCGCTGTCCCAACTGACCTGGGCGCCGGATTATGCCGGAGCCGTGGTGCTGCCATCCTGCAATCTGGCGGGCGAGAATACGCCCCGCGCCGTGGTGCTGCACTACACCCGCGGCAGCCTGGTCGGCGCCGTGAGCCGCTTCCAATCCCCCAACGAGGCCTCGGCGCATTATGTGGTGGATCGGGATGGAAGAGTTTATCAGATGATCCCTGAGCGCTACGGCGCTTACCATGCATCCTGCCGGGGGGAGCGGGGCTACTGCCAGGCAGCCTGCCCGATCTGCGAGGATGAGTTGGGGCACTATTCGGAGCCGTACAGCCAGAGCATCGGGATTGAGATCGTCAACTGGGGGCCGGTGGGCGACCCGGCAGCCTTTACCGAATACCCGCTGTATGAGGATTACAACCAGGCTTACGGCTACCGCTACTGGGAGGATTACTCGCCGGAGCAGGTGGCGGCTGTGAAAACGCTGGTAGAAGATATCTGCGCCCGGTGGAACATTCCGCTGGACCCGGCGCATGTGTTTGGGCATGCGCGGGTCAATAAGAAGGCCGACCCCGGCCCGGCGCTCAATCTGTTCTGGGATCGCTACGGCGAGCCGCCCCGCGAGGCGATATGGCCGCAGCCCTGATCTTTGGCCTGACTACTGTATGGCTGAGCGTTTGCGCCTGGTCTGACTGGCGCACCCGGCAGGTCTCCAACTGGCTGACACTGCCTGCCGTGCCGGTCTTTCTGGCGCTGCGGCTTGCTGAAGTGGGTGAGCCCGCCCCGGTCACAGTGACGGTGATGGCAGTGGGCGCCTTTGCGCTGTTCTGGTACTTCAATGCCATGGGCGGGGCCGATGTCAAGGCGCTGATAGCCATGTCGCTGTACCATCCGGGCCTGGCGCTGGCTGCTCTGCTGGGCAGTCTGCTGTGGGCATTCATCCTCAAACGCCTGCACAAATCCGATCTCTCCCGCCGCTGGGCCGGGTTCCCCGGCTTTGCCCTGGGAATGGGTGTGATAGAGGTCGGTGTGTTGATCAATCTTATTCTAAGAACCTGGAGTAAACCATGAGTAAATATGTCATTGACATGGGCATGCTGGAGTTCGCACTCATCCTGCAGTCCTTTCCCAATCAAGACGGCGTTGACAGTGTGATGGAAGCGTGTGGCTCCGTTTCTACTGTTGAGCGCCTGAGACAAATGCGCGGCGCTCAAATTGTGCTGCCGTCTGACTGGCGTGCGGACCTGCTGATGAAAGATGGACTGATGAGGCCAATCCCGGATATTTTGAACCTGGGGTTTGATACCTGTTTCACGATGGATGATCAGGTCAATCTTTTCATGAGCGTTGAGAACTGCCTGACGTCTCACTTTCGGATCAAGACGGTGCCTTATACCCGGAAGACCGCGGCCAAACTGCACGAGCTGCATTTTCTCCTGCCGTGCAAGTTTTACGATCTGAAAACGCTGATCACCTATAAGTATGCTGCACTGGCCTGGCAGCTTGGCCTGCCGTTCCTGACCAGAAACACGGCCTTTGCCCTGGCCGCCAGACCCGAGGTCTATGAAGAAGATTACTGTGTTCTTTTTGCGAACGAGCGAACCGCCATCCCCGAAAGGCGGATGTGGATCCCCGCCAATTTACCGCCGCCTCAAAGCCAGGCAAACCCAGACATCTTCTCCTGGGTCGAATTGGTTGCAGACACATGCTATGTGGACGAGGATGATGAGGATTTCGAGGACGACGAGCTAGACGAAGATGCCTTCCCGGTTGATGAAGACGATGATGAAGGGATCGATATCAAGAGCTAGGGCGTCCACAATCAGGTGAAGTTTTGGCGCCGAATGCGCCGAATAAGATTTTTCAAGGGGCTATGGGGCAACTGCCCCATAGCCAAATACTCAAAAAAATGTTAAGCCGCTCGCCTGATGGTGCCTCTAGCATGCGGCAGGCTAACATTTTATTTTGTCCGATTTTTTATTACACCCTATCCGGGCTCGGTCATACGTTCTACAAAAAATTTGATGAATTTTACAAAATCCACAATAGATGATTGAGGGTATTCGTGTTGAAGTGCTATTAGACAAATTTCATAATCTATGAATAGTTCTTGTTCTTGCGCTTCTGCGTTAATAATGATCACTCTTTCCAAAGAAAATGTGCCCTGAAGCAAAACATCATGTTTTCTTGCCCCGTTGCATATCATTATCCGGCGATTGGATTCTTCAACAGGTGAAGTTAGCTCTATGATTGGGTGTCCAGATTCTTCGCATTGGCTTTCGTATTTTTTCCACAGATCTGAAGTATTCCTAACAGAACTGCTTTTCTCATCCCTGGATTCTATTTCATAGGGTAAAGCGCTTTTAATTATATTGGCCAATATAAGATGCACTTGTTCGTTAACCTGATTAATGGTTGTTGTTACAATTTCCAAGTATTTATCAATTTCACTACGAGTTAAGGTGACTTGACTATTGATAACTTTCACATAAGCAGGCTGAATTTGATCAATGGCATATTTGACATTAAATCCCCGATCCGCAATCTTGTTGATGTAGAGAAAAGGATTATCTTGGAATTTTGCCAGTGAAATCACTGGAAGTTCGTGTAAAACCGCATCAACATTCCAAAGGTTGACAAGGGTCACATATAAATTGTTAATGCCAGTTAATAGGTTTTCATCGAGCTGGCTGAAAAATAACAGTTTTTCAGGAATGACTGCAGGCATAAAATCTGTCAGGGTGTATAGCTTGAATTGTTTTGTAAGCCCAAAATGACGGTCAGGTTCATTCTTTACACCGCTATAATCAAGAATCCCTAATGTAGTCAAGAGCCTTATTAAATCATTTCTCGCCATCGTTACAAGATCCTGATTACGAGTATACTCTTCTTTAATCTCCCATCCGGGATTCTCTAAAAGGATTTGGTTGCCAAACTCATAAAAGCAGCGTAACGCTATTTCGTTTTCCTCCCACTTTAATGGATGAGAAGCGAAATATTTTTGGCTATATAACAGCGATACAATCTGCTGCATTTTTTCTTTGCGAATAATTGATTACCGGACACAATTTTTCTCCAAAAGGTTAAAGGAGACCGGGATTGGGATTAGCTCATTCAAAAAGTGGTCGAGTAAAGCTAAGCCGAGGCGGAACAAGCTCCAATCACAGCG